>Ga0189288_10084_pt1 | contig 112983 bp, 104 predicted proteins | sample UW105minimetaG_FD_130316 | JGI IMG/M metagenome (GOLD analysis project Ga0189288, IMG submission 130316) | Marine microbial communities from the Costa Rica Dome - UW105 mini metaG | ecosystem: Environmental > Aquatic > Marine > Oceanic > Photic zone | place: Costa Rica: the Eastern Pacific...
ACCAGCATCTAAGGAGTAGTTTACGGTTCCGTTTTCTAACCAACCTCCAAGACTATCGTTAAAATCATCATCTAAAATAGTTTGATAATTTCCATTAATATCTGCATAAGACAGTCTCACATTTCCTAAATGGTCTTTATATTGATACACATAGCTAAAAATACCATTATTATTTTGAACATAACCCTCTGGGTGGTTAAAAAATTGCAATGTGTTGTTTTCGTAAATATAATTGCCAGCGTATTGGGTGGTGGTAACTGTTCCATTTTCTTGATCGGTAACAATTTTAGCGAGTTTATTGCCCTCGGCAGAATACACATATTGGATATCTCCTTTCAAAGGGTCTTCATCTTCAAAGTTATTTTGTACTTCTCTTTCTATAGATACCGCTGTAGGCAGGTTTAAATAATTGTAAGATATAGATCTGAATTCTTCTCCTTGAATTTCTCCTTGGAGGGATCTTTCTTCATTTTTTAAATTCCCATTTTTATCATAAGAATAATTCCTTTGTTGATAATCTCCTGTACTAGATTCATATACAAACAAATTTCTAAGCTGGTTTCCAAAATAACCATAACCATAATCTTTTTCATTCTCATCATTATGATAATCATGTTTTTCTTGCCTACTTAAACTTAAAATATTTCCGTTTTTGTCATAACTAACGTTTTCTAGGTTATAATTGGCTGTATTGTCAATGGCACTGGTAATTCTGTTCAGCGCATCATAGGCATAATCATAGCGGTTGCTAATGGCATTTCCACTAGGATTTGCACTGGTACTTTTCCATAATGTCTGGCTGATATTGCCGTTGTACAAAGCCGTTCCTGAACTTGGTGCGTTGTAATTCAATTCAAACCCAAAGAGATCTCCACTCCCTAGTGTAATAGCCGCATTTGAACTACCAACATCATTGATGTTTTTTAACCAACCCCGCACATTATAGGCATAGTCAATCTCCTGCAATCTACTTTGAGAGGTTTTTCCTCCCACTTTTTTGGTTGTTAGTTGGCCCAATTCGTTATAGGTGTTTTCTACTGTTTTCAAGCTCATTCATTTAGAATAAAAATACAGACAAAAACGGTAGCTGTCAATAAGCAAAATCCCTAATTTTTTTGTTTAAAAAGGAATTTTCTGCCGTTATCATTAAAACGCAAACATTTGCGCTGTTTTGTTGCAGTTTCAAATAGAAATTGCCCAGTATACTTTAAATGAATAGGTAAAGTCAAATCTCCTTCTTTAATTGTAAAAATTGGTATTTGAATATTTGCTGATCCAGTATAATTATTTACCTGTGTATTTCCATAAACATGAAACGCACTGGCATTTGGTGAGGGAGGTATGATTCTTGGTAAATTGCTATCTTGTGCTTGAACAAGTCCAGCAGTAAACAATAACACCCATACAATAATGTTTCTTTTCATAATTTTTAATTTTTTTTTCATATTCATATACTCCTTACAAACAAATGCTAAGTGTCAACAAAACACCTGTCAATTTTTAAAATACTGATGGTAAGTAAGGTAAAACCTTACTATAAGGGGTTATACTGTGGGGTTCTACTGTGGGGTTGTGTATGGGCTTGTGTAATTTTTACACCTCTAAATGCTTATTTTTCAGGGTATTAAAACCCGTACTAAAGGAGTTATTAAGCATTTTAATTAGCTGTTGCCTTGCAATACATTACAAAATTATAAAAAAAAATAAAATATTTCTAGCAAAAAATTTCTAAAATTAAATTTTTTTTATCTTCAAACAGAAAACCCGCTATTTACAAAAAAATAAAAGCCTTTTTTTTTGGTGTTGGAGGTTAGAGAGGGCTGTTGGGTAGTTGATGATTTTAATGGGTGTTGGGTGGAAGGAAGCCAAAGAAAAAGTACCCAAAGAGCATCAAAAAACAGATATGATATTCTCTTTAGAAAAAGAAGATCAATAAAAAGATGAAATGGTTGTATGTAAAATTTTCTTTAGTATTGAAAATACCTTTTTCTCCAAAATATCAACAGATCCATCGGCAAAAAAAATATTTTTGATATCTCTAATGAGCAATTCTTTATCTTTTTCTGAATATTTATGTTCTTTAAGATACTTTTGAATTTTATGCAAGTTTTCGGTGTCGTTATCTACAACAACTTCTGTATGAATTCTATGGTAGGTTTGCTGGTCTATTTTAGAGAGAATATAGGCTGTTTCTTCTTTGTCCTCTATAAAATTACAATGTGCCGCATATAAAAGCACATAGGTTTCAAAGTCTCTTTTTGTCCAATTTAATTCCATTTTATTGTTCTATTGTATTATCAAATATACTTCCCCATGCTGTCCATGATCCATCATAAACTGCCACATTTTTTATTTCAGCTATTGTGGCTCCCAGAGCTAAAATTGCTGCTGTAATACCTGATCCGCAGGTAAAAATTACTTCTTTTTTATGAGTAAACTGCTTAAAAATTTTTTTTAAGTCTGCTGCTGCTTTCAGCGTTCCATTTTGTAAAATTTCTTCATAGGGCAAACTCACAGAATTAGGAATATGTCCGCTTTTTAGGTTCTTTCTTGGTTCTGGTTCTGTTCCGTTAAATCTTCCTTTAGAACGTGCATCTGCAATTAAAATATTCTTTTGTTGAGTTGCAAGTAAGACATCTTCCGTATATTTTAATTTTTCTGGCTGATAATTAACTTTAAAATTTCCTGTTTCTATATGATGATTTTTAGGATTTTCTATAGGATATTTTTTAGATTTCCATGCTGGCAAACCTCCGTCTAAAACGGCTACATTTTTAAAACCCATTAATTGAAACATCCACCATACTCTGGGAGATGAATAGATTCCTAGATCGTCATAACAAATAAGGATAGAGTCTTGATTGATTCCTAATTTTCTTGCATTTTTTTCGAACATTTTAGGCAGTAAAACAGTCTTTGGAAACCTTGCTCTCTTGTCTGAAAATGTATTTTCTATATCGAAAAAAATGGCACCTTTAATTTGATGTTTTTCTTGAATAATATTGGTGTTTGCTGTTACTTTTGGAATCGTACAATCTAAAATAATCAGTTTTTTAGTATCAAAATTATCGTACAACCACTCTACAGAAACTAGAGGTTTATCAAGCTTTAAAGACATTTATTTTTTCAAATTTTAACGTTTTTCCATAAGGTGCTCATTAATAAATTTATAGTGCAGATTGAATACGGTGTCGAGTTTTATCTCCAAAAATTCTATGCATGCATCCGTTGTAACTTTGTGCTATTTTTTTACATACAATATGACTATTCTCTTTAACGGTTTGTTATTTTGCATTTTCGTAATTATCGTCCCAGTTTTTTGGGCTAGGGGTTCCCAATTTTCCTACAGATTTGGCAACTAACATCGATACAGCTGCATCTCCAGTTACATTAACAACGGTACGACACATGTCTAAAGGTCTGTCAACTGCAAAAATTAATGCCAATCCTGCTTCCGGAATCCCTGCATATCCAAGAACTCCTACCAACATTACCATTCCTGCGCCCGGAACCGCAGCAGAGCCAATGGAAGCTAGTGTTGCTGTGGCAATGATTCCTAATTGTATTCCCAAGTCCAAATTCATTCCAAAAGCTTGTGCAATAAAGACTGCTGCAACTGCTTGGTATAGGCTTGTGCCATCCATATTTATTGTAGCTCCAATTGGCAATACAAAACTAGCCACTTCCTCTTCGGCTCCTAAATGCTCTGTAACCCTTTCCATAGTTACAGGCAATGTTGCGGCACTAGAACTTGTAGAAAAAGCCAACAACTGGGCTGGTGAGATACCATTTATAAAAAATAATGGATTCTTTTTTGTGAATACTTTTACAAGTAAAATATAAATTCCAATCATGCATAATAATCCCAATACCACAGTTAAAGCATACCAACCTAATGCCTTGAATAAGTCTATGCTTGGAGATTCTACTACCAACGCTGCCAGTAGAGCAAACACTCCATAAGGTGCAGCTAACATAATTAAATCGACCATTTTTAAAATGACTTCATTAAAGCCATCAAAGAAACTTTTTACCGTTTTTCCTTTTTCTTCAGGAATTAAGATTAGGCCAATTCCAAAAAAAATAGCAAAAAAGATTACTTGCAACATATTGCGATTATTAGTGGTGGCAGCAAATATATTTTGTGGCACTAAATCTTCTAATGCCTGTAATGGTCCGCTCTCTTTTTGATTTTTTGCTTCATCTTTATATTTTGTTGTATTGCCTCCATAATTTTCAACCATTTCTGTTCGGGTATCTTCAGAAATAGAATCGCCTGGGCTAATAACATTTACCAACAAAAGTCCTATCGAAACCGCAATTACAGTTGTAATGATATAAATTCCTACAGTTCTCCCTCCCATTTTAGAGAGTTTGGAAATATCTTTTAAATCAGAAACCCCTTTAATTAATGCGACAAGAATCAAAGGAATGGCTATCATTTTTAATACATTAATGAATATTTTTCCAAAAGGCTTTATCCAGTCTTGTACAAATTTCATTCCCCAATCAAAATTGGTCATTAGTATTCCTACAATAACTCCTATAAACATTCCCAATAATATTTTCCAATGCAGTGCTAATTTTTTCATTATATCTATTTCGTTATTTTTTTTTACAAGCGGAAAGATAAAAAAAAAGTACAGAACTAAAGTCTTATACCTTTAAAATAATACCAATACTGAAAATTCTTTTTTCTAAAGCAGCAAATAAGCTCTAATAAACTTAAAAAGCAAAATCCTTTTTTTTAAAATTGATATGCTATTATTCATCCATAAAAGCACCTTATTGGGTATGAAAGAATACCAACAATTCGATGAAAAATAAGGAGAATAGCAATATTTCCTGTTGAAAGTAAAAATAGCACTTTAAATATGGTGTAAATTCTGTGTTTAATTTGAAAAATACATTTTAATAGCAAATTAGAAAAAAGCTCAAACAAATTCGTTTTAAATTTTTTTTTAATTGTAATTTTGCAAAATATCTTTTTTTTGATGGAAAAATTGAAACAACGTTGGGGAATTGAGAGTAATTGGGCAATAGTTGCTATACTTATTGTCTTTGCTATCAACGGTTCTTTTGCTGCGTGGGTGGCAGAACCCATTACTAGTTTTTTTGGTTTATCGCCAGAGTCTATAAATTTATGGATCTATTGGCCATTGAGAATACTTCTTATTTTTCCTGTCTATCAAATAACCTTGCCAATAGTAGGATGGATTTTTGGTCAATTTAAATTTTTCTGGGAATTTGAAAAAAAATTTTTAAGTAGAGTTGGTTTGGGCTTTTTATTTAAAGAAAAAAACTAAACTTTAACCGTTTTTTGAGCTCCTTTACTTTTTATGATATAGCTGTAAAACCACATGAAAGTAAATGTTGGTATGATATCTAAAACTGGCAAAGCTTCTTCTATAAATGCAATAACAGCAGCCACTTTTCCTTCTTTACCTTTATACATTTTAGACATTATATAAGCCGAAAGCGGTGCCCAAAAAATATCTATGAAAGGGATAAAACCTATTGCATCTAAAACAATACTCAAGGCTAATTTTTGATATTTATTTTTCATAGTAAGGTAGGCATCCATTTAAAACAAAATTAGTAACAAAAATGTTTTTATTAAAGTTGATATCTATTATGTTTGTTAAAAATATAAAATTTAAATGAATTTTAATCAATTTTTAGAGATCTTAGACCCTATAAAAACAGCAAGACTAGGTGGGCTAGATGCTCATTTTAAGCTTGCTCCCAGAATGCGATTGAATTATGATACCGCTAAAATAAATGCCAGTAATCCTAAAAAAGCTGCTGTTTTGGCATTTTTTTATCCAAATGAACATAATGAAACTTGTTTTCTATTAACCCAAAGAGCAAGCTATAAGGGAGTTCATTCTGCTCAGGTAAGTTTTCCGGGAGGAAAAATGGAAACATCTGATACAAATCTAAAAGAAACTGCTCTAAGAGAATCTTTTGAAGAAGTTGGAATTCAACAAAACTCAGTAAAAATAATTAGAGAATTAACAACGGTATATATACCTCCAAGCAATTTTTTGGCAACTCCATTTATGGGATATACAGATAGAAAACCCAATTTTAAAATAAATATTGAAGTACAGAAAACCATAGAAGTGCTAGTTGCTGATTTATTAAATGATAAAAGCATTACCTCGAAAAGTATTGATAATGCCTATATGAAAAATATTAGGGTTCCTTGTTTTAAATTATCTAATTATATTGTGTGGGGAGCTACAGCCATGATGCTCTCAGAAATTAAAGAACTATTAAATAGCTAATGTTCATTAATTCTTTTGTAGTTTTGTCTTTTTATAAAACAACCTTAAACCAACATCAATGCCCTTATTTAAAAGGAATCCTTTTGGACATATTTTATTTGTAAAGAAATGGATTATTCGATTTTTTGGATTGGTCTCTCATGGTAGGTTTAGTAGATTCAATAATTTACAAATTGAAGGTTCGGAAATTATTAGAGAGCTACCAGATGCCAATGTACTCTTCGTTTCAAACCATCAAACGTATTTTGCAGATGTCACTGCTATGGTTCATGTATTTAATGCATCCTTAAAAGGAAGGGTAAATTCACTAAAAAATATAGGGTATATATGGCAACCAAAATTAAACTTTTACTTTATTGCAGCAGGAGAAACAATGCGTTCTGGAATTTTACCTAAAATATTTGCCTATGCAGGTTCTGTATCTGTAGAAAGAACATGGAGAGATAAAGGGAAAGACGTTAATAGACAAGTAAGAATGTCTGATGTTTCTAACATTGGTAAAGCGTTAAAAGATGGCTGGGTCATTACCTTTCCGCAAGGAACAACAACCGCTTTTAAACCCATAAGAAGAGGAACTGCGCATCTTATAAAAAAGCACAAACCAATTGTTATACCCGTTGTTATTGACGGTTTTAGACGTTCTTTTGATAAAAAAGGATTGCAAATTAAAAAACGAAATGTCTTGCAATCTATGGTTATTAAAAAACCATTAGAAATAGATTATGAAAATGAAGATGTTGCAGATATTATTACCAAAATTCAATATGCTATTGAGCAACACCCTTCTTTTTTGAAAGTTTTATCCGTGAAACAAATAGAAGAATTAAAACTAGAAGAAGAAAAGTTAAACAAACAGCGTAATTTTTGGAATTAATATAAAGACCAGCCAAAGCATCCCTCCCTTTTTTTAAAATTTATTTTTTTTCATTTCTTTCTATAAATTTTATTGATACTTTTCATATATTTATCATAAATTATTATAATAATGACCATTACCCAATTAAAATATGTTTTATCAGTTGCCGAACATCAAAATTTTACGGTAGCTGCCGAACACAGTTTTGTAACGCAACCCACCTTGAGTATGCAAATACAAAAACTAGAAGAACAACTAGAAGTAAAAATATTTAATCGTTCTAAAAAACCTATAGAGCTTACAGAAATTGGCAAAAAAATTGTAAAACAAGCCAAAGTTATTGTCGATGAAAGCAATCGAATTATAGACATTGTACATCAACAAAAAGGGTATATTGGAGGTGAATTTAAACTGGGAATCATTCCAACAATTATGCCTACTTTACTTCCCATGTTCTTAAACAATTTTACAAATAAGTATCCTAAAGTTACATTAATTATTGAAGAATTAACAACAGAAGATATTGTTAAAAAACTTACAGAAGGTCATATCGACGCCGCAATTGCTGCTACTCCTTTGGAAAACGAATTCATAAAAGAACGTCCTTTGTATTATGAGCCTTTTGTTGGCTTAATTCCACAAAATCATCGCCTTTTTAACAACAAAAAGATTAGCTCTGATGAGTTAGAAATAGATGATATTTTGCTTTTGGAAGATGGACATTGTTTTAAAGACAGTGTATTAAACCTTTGTAGAACTCACAAAACGAAGAATAAACAAGGTTTTCAATTGGAAAGCGGAAGTTTTGATACGCTAATTAAGCTTTCCAAAGAAGGATTGGGCATGACCCTTCTACCCTACTTACATACACTAGATTTAAACGATGTTGACAAAAATCATTTACGTGAATTTACAAATCCACCTCCAGCAAGAGAAGTGAGTTTAATATATCATAAATCACAATTAAAAATTCAACTTATTGAAGCTTTAAAAAATACCATTGATGGGGTTGTTAGAGGCGCTATATCTTTTTCGGATGTAAAGATTATTAGTCCACTTCAAAAGAGATAAGAAAATACCTTAAAAAAAGACCTCACAAGTTTTAAAAACCTGTGAGGTGAAAAAATATAATATATGGTTAAGCATACATTTTATCTCGTAATTCTTTAATTTTTGGGTCTGCTAAATATTCATCGAAAGTAGCATATCTATCAATTACTCCTTTGGGAGTTAACTCAATAATTCTATTTGCTACTGTTTGTGCAAACTCATGGTCATGGGTAGAAAACAGAATTGTACCTTTAAAATTAATTAAAGCGTTGTTTAAAGATTGAATAGATTCTAAATCTAAATGGTTTGTTGGTTCATCTAAAACTAAAATATTTGCTCTTTTCATCATCATTCTAGAGAGCATACAACGAACTTTTTCACCTCCAGAGAGCACATTGCTTTTCTTCAAAGCTTCTTCCCCAGAAAAAATCATTTTCCCTAAAAATCCTCTTAAAAAAACTTCTTCACGCTCTTCTTCTGTTTGCGCATACTGTCTTAACCAATCTACTAAATTTAATTCTCCGTCCTGAAAAAAAGAGGAGTTGTCTAAGGGCAAGTAAGATTGTGTGGTTGTTACTCCCCAATCATACTTCCCTGTATCTGCTTTTTCATTTCCAGTAATAATTTGATAAAAAGCAGTAACAGCTCTTGAGTTTTTAGAAATAATAGCAATTTTATCACCTTTATTTAGATTGATATGAATTTTATCAAATAATTTTTCATCTTCAAATTCTTTTGATAAATCTTCAACATTTAAAATCTGATCTCCAGCTTCTCTGTCGCTTTTATAAATAATTGCAGGATACCGTCTACTGGAAGGTTTTATCTCATCTACATTTAATTTCTCTATCATTTTTTTTCTAGAAGTGGCTTGTTTAGATTTTGCCACGTTTGCAGAAAAACGACGAATAAACTCTTCTAATTCCTTCTTTTTTTCTTCGGCCTTTTTATTCTGTTGAGCTCTTTGTCTGGTTGCGAGTTGGCTAGATTCATACCAAAAAGTATAGTTTCCAGAATAGTGATTTATTTTGCTATAATCAATATCAGAAATATGGGTACAAACTGCATCTAAAAAGTGCCTATCATGAGAAACCACAATCACACAATTATCAAAATTTGCAATAAAGTTTTCCAACCAAGCAATTGTTTCAAAATCTAAATCATTGGTAGGCTCATCCATGATTATTACATCTGGGTTACCAAAAAGTGCCTGTGCAATTAAGACACGTACTTTTTGTTTTCCATCTAAATCTTTCATTAAAGTATAATGTAAGTCCTCAGAAATACCCAAATTAGATAACATTGCAGCAGCATCAGAATCTGCATTCCAACCATTCATTTCTTCAAAAATAATTTGAAGCTCTCCTATCTTTTCTGCATTTTCATCAGTATAGTCGGCATATAAATCATCAATTTGCTTTTTAATTTTAAACAATTCTTTGTTTCCCATAACTACCGTTTCCAAAACTGGAAACTCATCAAAAGCATAATGATCTTGAGTTAGAACAGACATTCTTTTTCCTTTTTCTAAATAGACCTGCCCAGAAGTTGGCTCTTGAACACCAGATAAAATCTTTAAAAAAGTCGATTTCCCTGCTCCATTTGCTCCAATAATTCCATAACAATTTCCAGTTTGAAATTTGGTATTTACATCATCAAAAAGAACTCGTTTTCCAAATTGTACTGATAGATTAGAAACTGATAACATACTCTTGTTTTTAAATTTTGTGCAAAAGTAATAAATTGATTTTCTTTTTCAGCCTGATTTTTAAGGGTTTTTATGGAAAAAAATACAAACGTATTTAAATTGATTTCATTTCTATTTTTTAACAACGAATTAACAACAATAGCCTATTTGTATTATTAAATTTGTAGTGTGATGTTTAGTTATCAAATATGATGTACAAAGCAATTAATTTTTTTTCAATTTTACTGATTATCTTTTTTACAAATTGTAAAAAAAAATCAGAAAATACCTCCACTTATTTTGGCGGTAAGATTATAAATCCGAAGTCTGATTATGTTGTATTGTATTCTATGGGAAAAGTAATTGATACTTTATATTTAGATGCTCACAGTAAATTTATTGGTAAAATTGATGCTACAAATGAGGGGCTATACTACTTTAAACATGGTCCAGAGAATCAATATATATACTTAGAACCACAAGACAGTTTAATGTTGCGAATAAATACTTGGGATTTTGATGAATCTTTGGTCTTTGCAGGAAGAGGTGCAGAAAGAAACAATATTTTAATTGACTGTTTCTTAGAAGATGAAAAAAATGAAAAAATATTTTATACTTACAATAAATTGGAGCCTAAAAGTTTCAAAAGAAAAGTAGATTCACTTAGAACACTGAAACTTAAAACTTTTAATGAGTACATAAAAAATCATCCCGATGAAACTAGTAATTTTAAAAATATTTTAAAAATTGCGCTCACTTACCCTATGTACTCAAGAATAGAGTCCTATCCAAATGCTCACGCTATACAAATGAGATTGGATGATTTTCCCAAAACTGATGATGCCTTTTATGATTTTAGAACTAATACAAGCACAAATAACGATTCTTTAATGTATTACTACCCGTATTCTAAATATATTAGAGATTTTCTATACAATTCTACTTATCAACTGGGACACAAACCCATGATAAACGAGTATTCATCTGAATTTACTGTTGATTTATTAAATACTATTGATAAAAAAATAAATTCAAAAGTAACCAAAAACGCTTTTTTAAAACAAACAACAATCACACACTTTTACAGAAAATCTAGTTGCAACATCAATAAAAAGGCATTTGATACTTTTTTTAAATTAAGCTCTAATAGTGATGATAAAAAAATAGTACAATCGTTGCTTAATGATAATGAAGCATTACAAAAAAACAAAGTTATTACCCCTTTTTTGGTTTTCGATCTAAACAACTCCAAACATTCTATTACAAAAGTTTTAAAAGAAAAGAATTCTTTTCTACTCTTTTGGAATCCAAAATACATATCTAAAAACTATATTTCTTCCAGAATAGATTATCTATCAAAAAAATTTCCAGAAATACAATTCATTCAAATTAAAATTGATGGCAATTTAAATGATAGAATAGATAAGTTAGATATTAAAAATCAATATTTTATTGATCATACAAGCAAGGCTAATGTATTTCTGACTAGTAAAATGCCACGTTCTGTATTGATAAACAAAAAGGGAATTATAACAAATGGTTATGCCTCAATTTCTTCTAGAAATATTATCAATCAGCTTGAAGTATTTGGTAAAAAACAAAATTAATCTTTAATTTCTTCTATCTATTTAATTTACTGTACCTTTGCACGATTTTTATTTTGAGCTGACTCAATAAAAAATCAAGTCGTAATTTATAATTAGGGTTTACAGGTGGGCGTCTGTGGATCTACAAAAATCACAGTATGTCAACTTTTATAGATTTAGGTTTAAAAGAACCTATCAACAAAGCATTAACAGATTTAGGCTATGAAAAACCAACTGTTATTCAAGAAAAAGCAATACCACAAATTATTTCGTCAACCAATGATTTAAAAGCATTTGCACAGACTGGTACTGGTAAAACCGCTGCCTTTAGTTTACCAATTTTAGAACTTTTAGATGAAAATAATAGCAATGTTCAAGCAATTATTTTATCGCCAACAAGAGAACTCGCAGTTCAAATAGGGAATAATATTAAAGACTTTTCTAAACATCTAAAAAATGTAAAAGTTACCACAGTTTATGGTGGTTCTAATATTGAAGATCAGATTAGATCTTTAAAAAGAGGGTCTCAAATAGTTGTTGGAACTCCCGGAAGAACAGTAGATTTAATTAAAAGGAAAGCATTAAAATTAGGAAACCTTCAATGGTTAGTTTTAGATGAAGCAGATGAAATGTTAAACATGGGCTTTAAAGATGAATTGGATAAAGTCCTAGAAGCAACTCCAGCTTCAAAACAAACGTTATTGTTTTCTGCAACTTTTCCAAGAGAAGTAGAGGCAATTGCTAAAAATTATATGACCACACCTGTAGAGATTAGCTCTGGTGAAAAGAATTCAGGTTCAGCAAACGTAGATCATGAATATTACTCTGTTACAGAAAGGACACGATATCCAGCTTTAAAAAGAATTGCAGATCTAAACCCCAATATTTATGCAATTATTTTTTGTAGAACTCGAAGAGAAACACAAGAAGTTGCAGACAATTTAATAAAAGACGGGTATAGTGCAGATGCTTTGCATGGAGATTTATCTCAAGCACAAAGAGATTCTGTGATGGGAAAATTTAGAAAGAAAACAATTAAAATATTAGTTGCTACAGATGTTGCTGCTCGTGGTTTGGATGTAACTGAATTAACACACGTATTAAATCATAAATTACCTGATCAAATAGAGAACTATACACATAGAAGTGGTAGAACTGGTAGAGCTGGAAACAAAGGAATTTCTATTGTTCTAGTAAATGGAAAAGAAAAAGGAAGATTACGTCAGATAGAAAGAATTATAAAAAAGAAATTCATAGAAGGTACAGTTCCTACTGGTAAAGAAATTGTACAAAACCAATTGATACATTTAATTGATAAGGTCTTAAATACAAAAGTAAATGAGTCTGAAATACAAGAGTTTTTACCAAATATTTACGATAGACTTAAAGATTTAGATAGAGAAGAGCTAATTCAAAAATTTGTTTCTTTAGAATTTAATACCATGCTAAAGTATTATGAAAATTCTAAAGATTTAAATAATGTATCCTCAAGAGAGTCCTCTAGAAATAGAACTACAGATGAGAATATGACACGTTTTTTTATCAATATTGGTAGAAAAGACAATTTAAATCCTGGAAAACTAATTGGACTCATCAACGAGCAAAATATTGGTGACAAAGTAGAAATTGGTGCCATCGATATTTTAGATACATTTTCCTTCTTTGAAATTGATAAAAATTTCAAAGACGCAACATTGGAAGCTTTTTCTTTGAATCAACCAGATTTTGACGGACGTTCTGTAAATGTAGAAATTACTAAAAAAGAACGTGGTGGTTCTGGTGGAAGAAGAGGTGGAGCAGGAAGAAAACCTTTTGGCAAAAAAGAACGTAGTGGCGGATTTGGAAGACGAAGAAGTGATAGGACTGACAGAAAAAGATCCGATAGACGTTCTTCTGACAGGCCAGACAGGTCTAGCAGAGGTTCTAACGAAAGAAGAACCAGTGGGTTTGGTAGAAGACGAAAAGAACGTTAAAATTCTTTTAAAAAATGATTAAAAAAAGCCTCACATATTTGTGAGGCTTTTTATTATTTATGCCCCGCCCTAAAATAAATTGACATAAAAGCGACTTATTTATGAGTTCGTCGGAAAATCATAAAACAAGAAAAATTATCAGGGTTTAATTGTTACAACAATGAACCTACCTTCTACTATAATTAGGAGCTTCTTTAGTAATTGCAACATCATGTGGATGACTCTCGTTAATTCCGCTCGCAGTAATTCTTACAAACTTCCCTGTTTCTTTTAGTGTTGCTATATCTTTGGCCCCACAATACCCCATACCAGCCCGTAAGCCTCCTATAAATTGATGAATACTTTCATACAATTCTCCTTTATAGGGAACTCTGCCAACAATTCCCTCTGGAACTAGTTTTTTAATATCATCTTCTACATCTTGAAAGTACCTATCTTTAGAACCTTGCTTCATTGCTTCTACAGAACCCATTCCTCTATAAGATTTAAACTTACGTCCTTCATAAATAATAGTTTCTCCGGGACTTTCTTTTGTACCAGCTAATAAAGAACCCAACATTACAGTATCTGCACCAGCTGCAATTGCTTTTGGTATGTCTCCTGTATATCTAATTCCTCCATCGGCAATTACAGGAACTCCACTTCCTTTAATTGCAGCGGCAACTTCTAAAACCGCAGAAAATTGAGGAAACCCAACACCTGCAACAACTCTTGTTGTACAAATAGAACCAGGTCCAATACCAACTTTTACTGCATCTGCTCCAGCTTCAACTAAATATTTTGCTGCTTCTGCTGTTGCTATATTTCCTACTACTACATCTAAATTTGGAAATGTCGCTTTTATTTCTTTCAAAACAGATACAACACCTTTTGTATGTCCGTGAGCTGTATCTATAATAACTGCATCTACTTCTGATTTCACCAAAGCAGCGGCTCTATCTATAGCATCTGAAGTTACCCCTAAAGCAGCGGCAACCCGCAATCTTCCAAAACTATCTTTATTTGCAATTGGTTTTTGAGTAACTTTTGTGATATCTCTAAAGGTAATTAATCCTTTTAATTTATAGTCTTCATCAACAATTAAAAGTTTTTCTATTTTACAATTCTGAAGAATTTTTTCGGCATCATTTAAAGACGTTCCAATGTCTGCAGTTACCAAGTTTTCACTTGTCATTACTTCAATAATTGGTCTTTGATTGTTGTGTTCAAAGCGCAAATCTCTATTGGTTACTATTCCTTTAAGAGTACCCTGATCATCAACAATAGGAATCCCACCAATACGATGCTCTCTCATATAGGATTTAGCATCTGAAACAATTGCTGTTAAAGGCAAGGTTACTGGGTCTAAAATCATACCACTCTCGGCACGTTTAACCCTTCTAACCTCTTGAGCTTGTTGCTCAATAGTCATATTTTTATGTAAAACTCCGATACCACCTTCTCTGGCTATGGCAATGGCCAAAGCAGCTTCTGTAACAGTATCCATTGCCGCAGAAGCAATGGGTACATTTATAGTGATATTTCTTGTAAATTTTGTCTGTATGCTTACTTCTCTGGGAAGAACTTCTGAAAACGCAGGAACTAATAAAACATCATCATATGTTAGACCTTCTCCTAAAATCTTGTTGTTGTGTGCTGTCATGTTGCAATTAGTATATAATTGCATGCAAATTTACAACTAAAAAATGACTTTATGGTTTGCTGGAATTTAATTTATTACATGTAAGATGTAATTGTCTCTAGTGAATTCTATCATATTGACTTTGCCAGGAATATTCGCTAAAATTTTTACCTAAACTTCCCCAAAGAATAATTACCATTCCAATAGCTCCTTTAAAAAAAAACATGAAAAGCATTAACATATGACCAAAACTAGTTGATTTTGTAAAGAAGAAAGAATAAGTTAGGATTGTAAAAACAAGACTTATGTATACCAATGCCTTGACTAAATTTTCTAAGTTTTTAACAGACCAATATTTTATCTTTCTTAAAGGATGTAAATCGTTTCCCCATTGATGTATTAAATAATAATATCCATTACCCATTGGTGCAAATAATAATGGGTCGTCTGCCTTTTTTAATTTGAAAATTTCCATGGGGGCAACAATTTTAAAGCCTCCTATCTTTGTGTCATGCACACGCTCTAAATTTTTAATTTTTACAATGGCCTCAGCGGGAAATGTCTCTTTAAAATGAACAGTATCTAAAAAACGTAATCTGTAATCTATACATATTTTTTTGATATCAGAGATATGAAAAATTGCGTTCGTATCTAATTCATCAAAAATAAAATCATTTTTTAATGCAGTAGATTTTGATTTTAAGGTATTTAAAGTTGCTGTATTTTCAACATCTACCTGTTGTAAAACATTTTTATAAGAATCAATTACATTTTCTTCTGAAAATATTTTACCTCTCTGCTTTACTAACTGCCTTTTTATATTTACGGATTTAAACATGGTATTGCTTTTATTACAAAAATAGTGAATCTATTTTATTTAGAATTCATACAAATAAAATTTTGTAACTGAAATTAAAGCAATTATGTTTTTACTAGGTTTAATGAATCTAAAATTAATTAAACTTGAAAAAATAGCACAAATAAGCGAGTCTATTGCGATAAAAAAGTATTTTGCTAGCGAATGGAGTCGAATAGCAATTCCATATAGGCTCCTTTTGGATTTTTACAGATACTTGTTGTGGTTCCCTGCTGTACTACATTTCCGTTTTTTAGTACTAATATATCATCAGATATTTCGATAGCATCTTTAATATCATGGGTAACAAATATTGCGGTTGTATTCGTTTTTTTTAAAATTTTTAAGAGGTCTTTTCGCAGTTGACTTCTTAAAATAACGTCTAAACTACTAAAGGGTTCATCTAAAATTAATAGCTCTGGGTTTGGGGCCAAAGCTCTTGCTAAAGCTACCCGTTGTTGTTGCCCTCCTGACAATTCTTGTGGATAATTCTTCTCTTTATCTGACAAGCCAACCAAATCTAAAACCTCTTTAATTCTTTCTGTCTTTTCTGAAGATTTAGCAATTCCGTAAGCAATATTATGAAATACTGTAAAATGAGGAAACAACGCATAGTCTTGAAATACCATTCCAATATTTCTTTGCTGTGGCTTTACAAATACTACATTAGATGAAACAACTTTTTGGTTCAGTATAATCTCTCCGTTATCCAAGGTATCTAATCCTGCAATTAATCGAATTAATGTAGTTTTTCCACTACCACTCTCGCCTAGAACTGCTAAAATTTTTCCTTTTTCTAGGGAAAGACTCACCTTATCTAACGCAACAACTTTTTGTCCATTAAATGTTTTACTAACTTCTTTAACTTTTAATAATGTGGTACTCATTATTGCGTTTTAGTTATTAATTTATTTAAAAATATCACAGGTAAAACTCCTACTAAAATGATACATAATGATGGCAGAGCTGCCTCCATAATTAACTCATCACTTGCATATTCATATGCTTTCACTGCTAATGTATTTACAGAGTAAGGTTTTAAGATTAATGTCAACGGTAATTCTTTCATTATGTCTACAAAAACCAAGATAAAAGCACCGAAAATTGCTGGCTTTAATAATGGAAATTCTATTTTTCTAAAGGTAGAAATATTTCCGCTACCCAAAAGTGTAGAGGCTTCAGATAATGATTTACCAAACTTTAATGAACTTGCCTCTATAGAGCTGTAAGCTACTGCTAAAAATCGAACAATATATGCATATACTAAAGCCATTATAGTACCATTAATAAGAAAACCTATTTTAACATTAAATACATTTTTAAAAACTGACATCAACCATTTATCTAGAGATAGAGTCGGAATTAAAATTCCTATTGCAATTACCGCTCCAGGAATAGCATATCCTAAAATACTAATTTTTGCTATCTGTTTTATGAAAGCTACTCTGTTCCACTTTGATAAAAATAGTAAAAGTAAAGCCATCAGCACCGCACTAAATGATGACACCAACGCTATGCCAAGGCTTTGTAAAGAAATATTTATAAATTCTAAAGTAAACACATCTTCAAATGTTAAAAATGCCCAATATAATAATTGCATTAGTGGTAATAAAAAACCAAATAAAACAGGAGTAAATGCAAGGGTAAAAAATAATATTTTTGTTTTTCCTGAGATATTTTCTCTTTGTACTTTTTGATGATTTTCTACTGAATTCAAATACCCTATTCGCTTTCTTTGCCATTTTTCTACGGTAATTAATATAAAGATAATGGTTACTAAAATTGCAGATAAAAAAATTGCTGTTTCTGGTTCTTCTAAAGAAAACCATGCTCTAAAAATTCCTGTGGTAAAGGTATTTATTCCATAATATTTAGCGGCTCCATAATCATTTAAAACTTCCATTAAAACCAACACTACTCCTGCTATAAAGGCAGGGCGCGCTAATGGTAAAATAAGTTTAAAAAATGTTTTTTGATCAGGGGCTCCTAAAAGTTTAGAGGCTTCAATAATATTTCTAGATTGATTTAAGAAAAAAGCTCTTGAAGAGAGATATACATAGGGATATAGTGAAAAACTCAATACAAATATCAATCCGTAAATATTCATTATATCAATTTTAGTAAAAATTATTTTTTCTATTATACCACCGTAATCAAAAATACCCGCATAGGCATAAGCAGTAATATAAGACGGTATTGCCAAAGGAAGAATTAACAACCATTCTAACGGTTTTCTAAACGGTATATGGTAACGGGAAACAATCCATGCTGAAGAAACACCAAAAAATAAGGTTAAAATACTAGTACCTATAATTAGCCAAAAAGAGTTGAAAAGATAATTGGGCAATAAATGGGCTACCAAATGATTCCATGTTTCGCCAGGTCCACTAAATAAGTTTACAAAAACTGTAAAAATTGGTACGGCTATAAACAAAACAATGGCCAATAGAAATATTGACCATTTAGTAGTATCCCTTCGTATATTCTGTACTCTTTTTTTCATCAAAATTTAAATAAATAAAACTGAAAACCTTATTATTTCCATTGAGCATTATCAAACACTAAGACAGCTTTCTTATTATTTTCTCCTAATTTTGTTAATGACAAGGTATCTTCTTTAAATGGACCCCATGATTTTAATAAATCAGAAGCCGATACCTCAACATTTACTGGATATTCATAATTTACTTTTGCAAATACTTCTTGTGCTTTTTTACTTGATAAAAACTCAATAAATTTAATTGCATTGGCTTTGTTTGGAGCATATTTTGCAACACCCGCTCCACTAATATTTATATGAGTTCCTCTGTCGTTCTGATTAGGAAAAAATATTTTTATTCCAGTACCTGCTTTTACTTCATCAGGATTTTTAGAGTTCAGTAATTTACCAATATAATAGGTATTTACAACAGCAAGATCTCCTTCACCTTCAACAACCGCTTTTACTTGATCACGATCATTACCTTTTGGAGATCGTGCCATATTTGATACAATACCTTCTGCCCATTCTTTTGCTTTCTCTTCACCGCTATTTGCAATTAATGACGCCAATAATGATTGATTGTATATATTACTTGATGAGCGTATTAAAATTTTATTCTTCCACTTGTCTTCAGTCAAAGCCTCATAAGTAGATAGCTCATCTGGACTTACTTTCTCCGGATTGTAAACAATAACACGAGCTCTTTTTGTGAGGCCAAACCAATTATTATCGGCATCTTTTAAATGAGAAGGAATTGTTTTGTTTAAAAATTCTGAGTTTGCTTCTTGTAATAATCCTTTATTTTTTGCCCTCACTAAACGACCTGCATCTACAGTAATCAATACATCTGCTGGAGATTGTTCTCCTTCAATTGTCATTTTCTGAATCAACTCATCTGCACTGGCATTGACAATATTCACTTTAATACCCGATTCTTTTTCAAATTGAGCAAATAACTCTTGGTCTGCTTTATAATGCCTATGTGTATAAATAGTTACTTCTTCTTGTTTTTTTTGTTCTGATTTACACCCTGTTAATAAAATTGATAAGACTAAAATTGATATTATTTTTTTCATGTTAATTGATTTTTATATACTTATTTATTAAATTCTATTTCTGTTAAAAATACTAATACTTTTTTTGATTAAAATCTCATTTCCAATGTTAGATAATAATTTCTTGGTAAAGAAGGAATAATTCCTGGCCCCGGGTAACCACTAGATCTTCTTGTAAAATAAGAAGTATCAAAAAGATTATTAACTCCTGTTTCTAATTTTACAAACTTATATTTATAAGAAAAAGATGCATCAAAAATACCATAAGCAGGAATTGCACCTCTAATGGGATTAGAGAAATCTGACGCTACAGAATTAGATGCATCATTAAATTGTTCTGACAAATAGCTATACTGGGCACTCATTAAAAAATTATCATAACCAAATTTAATCCCTGTTTTCAGATTAATATCTGGAACAAATTCTACTTTTTTACCTTTAATTCCGTTTTGCTTTGATGCAGTGTATTCTGAATTGATAAGAGAAAGGTTTAAAAACGTATTAAAAATATAATTATTAGAAATGTTTAATATTCTTTTAAGGTTAAAATCTACTAGAGATTCTATTCCTAAAATTCTTGCTTGACCAACATTTGTTCTTAAAAGTCCTTCGTTATTTACCGGAGGTATTCTTGTATAAACATCTCCTATCCTATTGTTGTAAAACAATGCAAACACATTGGCATCATAAGAAATATTTTGATTGCTATTTCCTCTTACTCCAAAATCTATCGTAAAACCTTTTTCATCTTCTAAATCTGGATCTACCGCATTGGAGGGATTTACAATATTTAAATCTGTAAATGTTATGGAGCGATAGTTTTGAGAAATATTAGCATATATTTCTAAATATTTTTTTTTCTTATAACTCAATCCTACCCCAAATAACGCTAAAGACCGTTTCTTGGTAATATTATCAACTTCTTCTATACTTCCAATGGGGTTTCCTGCTCCATCAACATTGATTCTCTTTTTAATACCATTACTACCTGTATTAATATATTCGAATCTGAAGCCAGGAGTGATAGAAAATTGATCGTTTACATAAAAAATATTTTCTGCAAATAAAGCTATATTTTCATTAGGATTGTTAAAATCCGATTGAAATTGATAGTCTGGAAATTGGTCTAAAGCCTTTGAAAAATTAGCATCTACCCCATCAGAACCAGGTCCTTGAAAAGATCCGTTGGATGCTTTGTAATATTTTGCCCCGATGAGATAGGTTGCTTTTTTATCAAAAATTCTATACCTATTTACAAAACGAGATTCAAATCCGAAATTATTAAAATCTCCTATCAATAGCTCTCTTGCCCCAAATTCATCAGGAATTGTAACGGTTGCAACTCTAAACCCTACTGATTTCCTAGAAGCGTTTAATCCAAAGAAATTAAAGCTAAATTTAGCATCGTTAGAAAAGCTATGATTAAATTTTAAATTGTACAAAAACCAATCTATCTCAAACCAATTCCGAGTTCGATTACTTTGATATGGATTTTCTGCAAACATGGCATCAGATAAGCCTCCTGCTTGCTGGGCTAGATAATTCATGTAGGTGATCTCTGCAGCTAGTTCAGTGTTTGTATTGAAGGCATAAGCTAGATGTAAAAAAGTGTTTTTAGAATCGAAATTTGAATTTGGTCTAAAGCCATCTCCTTTTTTATAATTAAAATACCCATAATAACTGAACTTGTCTAGGGTACCACTGACACTTGTAAAATTAGTATACAAGCCAAAACTTCCCAAGGTGTTTCTAGTAATTACTTCCACTTTTTTATTGGGGTTGGGCTTTTTCATGACAAAATTAATCAAACCACCAAACTGAGTTCCGTATTGTAAAGATGCGGCACCTCTAACAATTTGAATTTCCTCTAAACCCTCTGATGCTGGTGTATAATAACTTTCTGGATAGCCCAAAACGTCTGCGCTAATATCATAGCCGTTTTGACGTGTATTAAAATTACCAGTCCTGCTTGGATTCAACCCCCTACCTCCAATATTTAACTGTAAACCTGCATCATCATTCTCAAATATATTTAAGCCTACAATTTGATTGTAAATTTGTCTTGCATTATTACTTGCCAAATTTGCTGTAGACTGGCTTACCAAAATAACCTCTGTTTTTTTTCCTGCAAAAATAGAAGTTCCTTCAACATCTTTTAATCGTTTTAATTCGAAAATTTTACGTTTTCTAGTTTTCAATTCAATTTCTGATAACTCCTCTGAAAATGAATTCAAGACAACAGTTGCATTTTTAAAATTGGATAGAGATATTATTACATTTTTAACTTTAAAATTTTCTGCATAAAAAATCAATTCAATTTCTTGCTTATCAGTGGTAAAATTAAATTGTCCTTTGCCATTTGTTTTGGTAAAAAAACCACCATTCTTATTATAAATCTCTACCTCATTAATGGGTTTATCTAAATCAGATAAAACAATACCCGTAACTTTATTTTGACTAAAAACTGCCAAGTTTAAAAAAGTAAAAACAACTATTGATAGCTTAAATTTCATTATTTAAATTCCTTTTATTTTTATTTCTGATGAAAATGGAACAATCCAATCTTTGTGATCAAAACTTTCTTTTTGTTGATATAAATCTACTTTCGGATCGATGAAAGTTGAACTCATTCTTCCGTTTAAAGCCACAAAACTCTCTACATAGACTTGGATGTTTTGATGGCCTTGACTTTTAAAATGATCTCCTAAGTAATGAGCGTATTCTAAAATAAAATCTGGACGAAAACTCATTTCCTTTTCTTGAAAAGAGCTTAAAAAATCGGAATTATCGACATAAAAATATTTTTTTGTTTTATTGTCTACAATTTTAAAATTGGCATATCCTGTTTTTTCTGTCAATAAAACTCGCCAAGAAAATTTATAGCCTTGCTCTGTCCAGAAAAGTTCACCAGGATACAAAAGATATCTCCAGGGTAAAATACATTGAATTAAAAAAAAGACACCAAGAATTGGAAATATAATACGTCTAGAAGTTTTATCATATTTAAAAGAATCTATACTTTGAAGGTTTCTGAAAAATTTGATTTTTGATTTTAAAATATTCAAAAATTTTAAGTGTATATTTTCATCTAAAAATACTAGGCTAGAAACAATCATAATATAGGGAAACATTCCTATGGAAGGAAACAGAACACTTGTGGATAAATGAAAAAATAAAACTAATAAAAAACCGAATGTTCGTGTTTTTTTATTGAACAGTAAAAAAGGTATTGATAAATCATATATAGCACCACCCCAGCTCATGGCATAATGAAGCCATTCTTGTTGTAAAAAAGTACTCCCAATTAAAGGGAAGTCGTATTTTGATGGCAACCAAATTTTTAAGGGTTGGGCTCTAAACAACCAATCTGAATTTAGTTTTGCCAAACCTGCATGAAAATATACTATAACAAGCAAAAGCTTAATGGAGTCTAATGTCCATTTTGGAATGGTTAAAAATTCTTTTTTTCGGATATAGGAGTCAACAGAAAAAGTTGCATTGGCAGGTAAAAAAATAAGCAAGAAACTTAAGATACTAATGAAATAATAGTGATTTAAATAAGTGGTCTTATCCATCAATTCGATATAGGTAAATGACAGAAAAAAAATAACAATAGCTACTCTATATTTATAGCCAATTGCTATTAAAATACTTGCTAGACCACAAATAATAAAAAGGATATAGGTATAGTTTCCTAAGGGTTGTATCCACTCAAAACCAAAATAAGAAAAATGAAATTGAGGTTGAATATATAAAGTTTCAATCCAGCCTTTAGACCAAAATCGTACAATGCTTATAAACATCATTGTACCAAACAAAAGCCTAAAAACCGCTAAAGAAGCGGTTTTTGTTTGCGTATGAAGATATGTAGTTATGATTTTACCCATCACCATCACCGTCTACGTAATCTATATTTATACTGAATGCTTGTAACATATCAACTTTTAACAATACAACTGCTTTTTGCAATTCGTCATAGGCTTTTAACATTTCTGTATTGTTCGTATTTACTTGTTCGTAGAAATTATTATTTAATGTGTTTATTTGGGTTTTTGCAGAATTAAATTGATTTAAAATACTTTGACTAAGCTCATTTCTTTCTAAACTTGACAAATAATCAGAAAAACTACTTCCCTGATCAGAACTACTATAATTTTTTCCATTAAAAAAATCGATAATAGTATTTAAAGATTCTAAAGCTAATTCTTTGGAAATATCTTTTCTGTAAAAGGCTTCCACTTTTTCTGGGAATTCTGTATCTGAAAAAATTCCTGCAGGGATTCCTAGTTTATTGGCTCTTAAGACTTTTTCATAATAAAAAATATAATCGTTAGTCAACTTATTTACAGCACTGGTAGCTGTATTGGAAGTACTTGACACAAATTCATTTCTATAGGAAGACCAATCTAAAACAACTTCTTGAGTTTTGGTGGTCATCTGATTTAAAACATCAGTAATATATTTCTTGTAATTATCATTATTGGTTGATGAAGTATATTTTGCAAGAATTTCAGCATCTGAATTGGCAACGCCATATAATAGATAATCTAATGCTGGGAAACCTTGAGCATCATGATTGTTAGCACTATCTAGATCATAGCTTCCACTAGAAATATTTGCTTCTACATCTGAGGTAGTTAGTGGATACACATTCATAAAAAACCGATATTGTATCTCTTCTGACTTTCCAATATTATACATCTCTATATGTTGATAATTTTTGTAAGCAGAATACCAAGACGCTCTTAGTGCATCTAAATTAGTTTGATTTGGTGTGGTTGTAAATATCTCACCAGCATTTTTTAAGGCTAACATTTGTATCACAAAATCTTGATGAGCAGGAATAATAATATTATCCGCTAAATGAGTTAACATTACACCTCGATCAAAATTATCTGATTTGGCATCATCATCATCTGAGCTTGAACATGCATAGATGAATGCAACCATAACTAAAATACCAAAAACTTTTTTTAACATAGTATTATTTCTAATTATTCTAAATAAAGATACAAAAGTAGTAAAAAGCTCTAAAATATTCCTTTCTACCACTAAAAAATAAATATTAAAATATTTCAAAATCCAAGCTTAGCAAGGATTATAACTTTTATAGAAACAATCCCTTGGTGTAATTTCTCCAAGGAATTGTTTTGCCTATATATATTATTGTTCAATTAACTCCCTGCTTGTGTTACAGTGAAGTTAAATTTATCAGCAATGGCATTTGATATGTCATCTAAAGTATCTGCTGTTACATCCCAAAATCCATTACCAGATTGTAAGGTACTCATAAAGCCATCTACTTCTGCTTTGGTTAAATAAGGATCATTAGAATTGGGTTTTCTGGTAAATTGTAAGCTGTAAATAAAACCTAAACCTTCAGATAAATCGTGAAAAGAATCTTGTCTGTTTGGAGACAGGCCATTTTTACCCTGTTGTAAATAGTAAACAGCTCTAATACCAATAATTTCAGAAATTTTTTCTTTGATGATGTTTGCTTGCTCATCTCTAGTAGTATAATCTTTGTTTACTATTGCAGCTCTTCCTAATTTGAATGCGTTGTATATGTCATCGGCAATTCCTGTGAAATCAGCATCATCTTCTACCCTACTTAGATATTTGTTTAGAAATGAATCTTTGTTTAATTCAGGAGCAGTAGCACTATCTAAACCATATAAATATCCAAAAGCTTCGTCCCATTTGTGTTCCATAGTAGTATAGTTTTCATCATCTACAACTGTACCTGCATCATTATCTGTTCTATTGGAAGCCTCATCTAAAACAGCAGGACTCAAATAATTATTTAGCATTTGATCTACCATTAAAGCACCAATTAAGCCTTTGTTAATTACTTGATTATACTCTAAACCTTTTGCATTGATGTATCGTATAGATCCTCCTCCAGATTCTTGAACTTGCCCCGGAACACCAGAACTTGCAACATCATCCCAAGCAGGAAAAACCTCAGTTACTTGTGCTGCAATCCAAGCATCAAACTGCTCTTTTATTGCAGTTGCATCTGTAGCATTTGCAGAAAAGAAATCATTAGATGCTGCCGTTTTACTTCTTAAACTTTTTGAAGATGCATTTAAATCTGGATCAGAAAAATCTGCGTTTCCTTCAGAATGCGCAAATTTTCCGTTTAAAGTTGTGATGGATTCTGATGTTGTTTTAAGTACATCAACCAATTCATCTCCCATTTGAATTCTTGTTGTTTGCCCACTATAGCTAACAGTAGTAGCACCATCTCTTGAAAACGCATATGTTAAAGGTGCTTCTGTTGGTGTAACATCTGAATCACTACTACATGAGAATAGAACTGTTGATGCAAATGCTATTGATAAAATTACTTTCTTCATCTTAATTTAGATTTAATATAAATAGTTACTTAAATTTTTTGCAAATATAAATACCAAAATCAATTTTACAAAAATTATTTAGATTTATTTTAAATAAAAATAACCAACCAAAAAAATAGATGGAATTAATAACTAAACTATAAGTTATTTAAAATAAATGTAAAGCAATAATATAAAGGATAATAGATCATATAGTCTTGGAAAACAGAGATTATATCTGTATTTATATTGATAAAAAAGAAATGTAAAATACTGTTAAAAGCTATTCGATGGATATCAGTTCTGTGATAGAAACTCCCATTCTTTATAATAAGGTTTCAATTGCTTGATAAAAACCAAGTACTATTGAAAAATATCTAGGGCTTTATTATACGCGCTTTCAAAACTCATGGGTTTAGTTCCAGTATCCACTTTTTTAGTAGTAAAATAAGTAAGTAATTTTTCTGTTGGCATATTACCCGTCAATTCATCTTTTGCCATGGGGCAACCTCCATATCCTTTGATAGCTCCATCAAATCTTTTACAGCCAGCTTTATAAGCTGCATCTACCTTTTCATACCACTTATCTGGAGTTGTATGCAAATGTGCACCAAATTCAATCTCTGGATATTTAGGAATTAAATTATAAAATAAATAATGAATTACTTCTGGTGTTGAACTTCCAATAGTATCAGATAATGATAAAATTTTTACACCCATTTTAGACAATTTCTCTGTCCAAGTACCAACAATATCTATATTCCATGGATCTCCATATGGATTTCCAAAACCCATTGATAAGTAAGCAACAACTTCTTTATTTGTTTTATATGCTATATTTAAAATTTCATCCAAAGTCCCTATAGATTCTTCAATAGTCTTATGGGTATTCCGCATTTGAAAGTTTTCTGAGATAGAAAAAGGATATCCTAAATATTGTATTTCTTCAAATTGTGATGCATCATTTGCTCCTCGGATATTGGCTATAATTGCCAACAATTTACTCGTTGTTTTAGACAAATCTAATTGTGATAAAACACTTGCGGTATCTCGCATTTGCGGAATTGCCCTTGGAGAAACAAAACTACCAAAATCAATCGTATCAAAACCTACTTTTAATAAAGAATTGATATACAATGCTTTTTTTTCTGTCGAAATAAAATGAGATTTTATTCCTTGCATAGCATCTCGAGGACATTCTATAATTTTGACTTTTTTCATCAGATCAAAGATAGAATAATTAAAGAAGTTTACAACTTAAAAAGTAAGCTCATAATAGCAACAAGTATCTTGATATGGATGTATTATCAAGATTTTAAATCATAGATTTAAATACTATAAAAAAACTAATAGAAGTATTTTTTATTGTAGTTGATCATAGCAGGAACTACAAAATATACTGTTGCATACAAATCTTAACTTATAGACTATTATTTAAAAAATTGAAAAACCTTATGAATAAAGAAAGAAACAATTACAAATTCAGTAAATATTTGTAGTATTGTAAAAGAAAAGTAATCTTAAATTGAGTACCCAACAAAAAAACACATCTTGGAAACACAAGCTTCATGAGGTTATTTATGAAGCAGATACTAAAGCTGGTAAATTATTTGATATTATTCTATTAATAGCCATTCTATCTAGTATTCTATTAGTAATGCTAGAAAGTATAGAGAGTTTTGATATTGAATATCATAAATTTCTAAACATTGGAGAATGGATAATTACTATTTTATTTTCAATCGAATATATATTACGCTTAATTTCAATAAAAAAGCCCTTAAAATACGTTTTTAGTTTTTATGGAATCATCGATTTACTCTCTACCATTCCAAAATATTTATCATTTATCCTTGTTGGTTCTCATCATTTAGTAGCCCTAAGAGCCCTTCGATTACTAAGAGTTTTTAGAATTTTAAAATTAGCAAGATATATTGGTGCCTCAAACAGATTGATAGTTGCGTTAAAAGCAAGTAGAGCAAAAATTGCAGTTTTTTTATTCTTTGTTATCATTGTTTGTATCATTTTAGGTACCATAATGTATATGATTGAAGGCGAAGAAAATGGTTTTACAAGCATCCCAAAAAGTGTATATTGGGCAATAGTAACGCTTACAACAGTTGGTTTTGGAGATATTGCTCCACAAACTGCTCTTGGTCAATTAATTGCTAGTATTATTATGATTTTAGGATATGGAATAATTGCCATTCCAACTGGAATTGTGAGTTCTGAAATTACAAAAAATAACACTCCTTTAAATACACAAGCCTGCCCAAATTGTTTGAAAGAAAATCATACTGAAAATGCAGAATTCTGTTATAACTGTGGAAGCTCACTAAACTAATGACTTCTAGATTTAAAAATACTTTAATAGCCATTGTAGGCCCCACGGCAATTGGTAAAACTGCACTTGCTATACAATTGGCAAAACATTATAATTCAGAGATTATTTCTTGTGACTCTAGACAGTTTTATAAAGAAATGAACATTGGTACAGCCGTTCCAAGTTTAGATGAACTCACTGAAATAACTCATCACTTTATACAAAACAGAAGTATTTTTGATGATTATAATGTTGGCCAGTTTGAAAAAGATGCACTTGCAAAATTAAATGTGTTATTTATTAAAAATCCAATTCAAATTATGGTAGGTGGAAGTGGACTTTATTTAGATGCTGTTTTAAAAGGGCTCGACTATTTTCCCGAAGTAGATTCATCTATTAGAAAAAAATTAAATAAGCAACTAGAAAAGAATGGTCTAGAGTTTCTTCAAAATAAATTAAAGAAATTAGACATAGAAACATTTAATTCTATAAAAATAGATAACCCAAAGAGAGTAATCAGAGCCTTAGAGGTTTGTATAAGTTCAGGAATTCCATACGCTACTTTTAAAAACAAGCCAAAATCTCTAAGAGATTTTAACGTTTTAAAAATTGGTTTGACCGCAGAAAGAGAAATTATTTATAATAGAATTAATAAGCGAGTAGAGATTATGATTGAAAATGGCTTATTAAAAGAGGCACAAAAACTCTATCCTAATAAAAAATTAAACGCCTTAAAAACAGTTGGTTACAGAGAGTTATTTTCTTATTTTGATGGAGATTTTACACAAGAATTTGCCATATCAGAAATCAAAAAAAATACAAGACGCTTTGCTAAAAGACAACTAACTTGGTTTAGAAAAGATGCAGAAATTTTGTGGTTTGATTATCAAACAGATGTTAAAAACATACTTTCTGAAATTTCTGACAAAATCAACGCATTTTAATACAAACAAATTTTTGTAATACATTCACTTTTATATCTTTGCCAAAAAATAAAAACACATGAAATCAAAAATTACTATGGTATTGATTGCTTTCTTAAGCACAGTATCAATTGCTCAAACTAAAGTGGGTACAATAGACAGTGAGTATATTGTTAGCCTTATGCCCGAGACTAAAATTGTCATAGAAAGATCTCAAGCTTATGGTGCAAAATTAGATTCTTCTTTTGCCATCAAAGTTGAAAAATTTCAGACTAAATTAAAGGATTTTCAAGATAATCAAGAAACATTATCTGATTTAATGAAGAAAACCAAAAATAAAGAATTAGCTGAAATGGAAGCTGATATAAAAAAATATCAACAAAATGGAAGTCAATTAATGAAACTAAAGCAAAATGAATTGATGCGACCTTTGTATAAAAAATTAAGTGAAGCAATTAATGAGGTTTCTATAGCAAATAATTTCACACAAGTATTAACGATTACGGGGAACCAATTTGCGTATGTAGATGATAAATTTGATATTACAAAATTAGTAATGAATAAACTGGGGATTAAAGAACCTGAAAAAAAATAAATTATTATCTTTTATTAAAAGAAAACCTCGCAAAATTGCGAGGTTTTCTTTTTTTACTTGTACTTATTTCACTAAAGATGCTGCCATTTTTTTATATACTCCATTTTCTAATTTTTCTCTAATTGCAGAAAATGCTGTAATGGTTTCATCAATATCTTCTTTTGTGTGAGTAGCTGTAGGAATCAATCTTAAAATAATTAATCCTTTCGGAATAACAGGATACACAACAATGGAACAGAAAATCCCATAATTTTCTCGTAAGTCATTTACCATTGCCATCGCCTCTGGAATATCTCCTTTCAAAAAAACTGGTGTAATACAAGTTTGTGTAGATCCTAAATCAAAACCAGCATTTCTTAGACCAGATTGTAAAGCATTTGTATTTGCCCATAGTTTTTCTTTTAACTCAGGCATTGAGCGTAACATATCTAATCGTTTCAACGCTCCTTTTACCATTGCCATTGGTAGAGATTTAGCAAACATTTGAGAACGCATATTATATTGTAAATATTGAATTACATCTTTATTCCCAGCTAAAAAAGCACCAATACCAGCCATAGATTTTGCAAAGGTTGCAAAATATACATCTATATCATCTTGAACTCCTTGTTCAAAGCCTGTTCCTCTTCCTCCTTTACCAAGAGTTCCAAAACCATGAGCATCATCTACTAATAACCTAAAATTATACTCTTTTTTAAAAGCGACAATTTCTTTTAAACGTCCTTGCTCTCCTCGCATTCCAAAAACTCCTTCAGAAATAACCAAAATCCCTCCACCAGTTTTTTCTGACATTTTTACAGCACGTTTAATGTTTTTCTCAAAACTTTCCATATCGTTATGGCGGTACACAAAACGTTTTCCTGCATGTAAACGGACACCATCTATAATACAAGCATGTGTATCCATATCATATACAATAATGTCATTTTTAGTAACCAAGGCGTCTATGGCAGACATAATACCTTGGTACCCAAAATTTAATAAATATGCTTTCTCTTTATCAACAAATTCTGCACATTCTTTTTCTAGTTGTTCGTGAAATGGCGTATGACCAGACATCATTCTAGCTCCCATAGGATGAGCCATACCATGTATTTTCGCGGCTTCTCCATCAACTTTTAAAACTTCTGGATGATTTGCCAAACCTAAATAATCATTAATACTCCAGGTAACAACTTTCTTCCCATTAAAAGACATTCTGTTAGAAATGGGCCCTTCTAATTTTGGAAATACATAATATCCTTCTGCTTGTTCTGCCCATTTTCCCAAAGGACCTTTATCTTGTCTTATTCTCTCAAATAAATCTGTGGTCATTCTATTTCGTTTTTTGAACTGCAAAGTAACCGTTTTTTTGGGAGTTAATCAAATGTTAGAAAATGAAAAAAAAAGACACCAAAGGCATCTTAAAACAGAATATATAAAATCTATCCTATTATTTTTTCTTTTTCAATTTGATCTATGAACGGTTGTTTATAGAGTCTTTTTCCCATAGCTTTGTATATTGCATTGGCTACTGCCCCACCTGCAGGCGGAAGTCCAGGCTCTCCTAGACCAGTTGGCGATAATTCATTTTTAACAAAATGAACCTCAACTTGAGGTGTTTCATTCATTCTAATTAATCTATAGGTATCAAAATTTTTATTTGATGGTTGTCCATCTTTAAATGTAAAATCTCCATACATTGCATGTCCAATTCCGTCTATTACGCCACCTTGTACTTGATTAATTGCTCCTGTAGGGTTTACTAAAATCCCGCAATCTACTGCCGCAACAACTTTATTAACAACGGGTAAACCATTATTAATTGCTACCTCAGCTAATTCTGCAACATGGGTATTATGACTATAATATGCAGAAAACCCCTGAAAAACTCCTTCTTTCGCTTTTCCCCAATTCCCTTTTTCAGCAGCTAATTTAATAGTATCTTCCATTCGCTTAGCAGAATATTGAATCGTATCATCTTTCGTTTCTTTAACGTTTTGTAATAAATCAATTCTTAGTTGAACAGCATCTTGATTTAGTTCTGCTGCCAATTCATCAAAAAATGATTGTTCTGCAAATGCTAGAAAATTGGTGTAAGGCGCTCTCCATGCCCCAGTAGTAATATTACTTTTGTAATTTCCTGTAGAAACTTTATAGTTTGGAATGCATCCCGCGGGAAAAAAGTTTGGAATTGAACCATACATATTTCCATTTATTGCAGCTTCTTTTAAATGATAACCTGTAATTTTATTATTTTTTATGGATGCAGCAATTCTGTATTTTATAGCTGGACGATATATTCCATCAGTCATATCATCCTCTCGAGAAAACACCACTTGTACAGGTTTCTTTACTAGATTAGAAACCTCTGCAGCCTCTAAAGCAAAATCACCATATAATCTTCGACCAAATCCGCCACCCATTCTTGTCATTTCTAACTCAATTTCATCCTCGTTTCTATTCAATAATTTTGCGACCCTTCCTGCTGTCCATTGAGGTGTTTGGATAGGACCTACTAAATGTACTTTTTCTGCAGTAACATGGGCAAAAAAATTCATTGGTTCGAGGCAATTATGTGGTAAAAATGGCGAGTGATAAGTTCTTTCAATAACCTTGTCTGCCACTAAGAATGCGTTATTTACGTTTCCGTCTTCTCTTCGTACATCAAAATCTTTTCCATCTAGAATTTTCATAAGAATTCTATCATGATCTTCAGTGCTTTCAAGTTTTTGATCCGTTTTCCAAGTTGCCCTCAAAGCATTCTTTGCTTTCATTGCTGCCCAGGTGTTATTTGCTATCACAGCAACTTTGTTACCAAATTTTATAACTTCGGAAACACCAGTCACTTTTTTAGCTTGGGCGTCGTCAAAAGCTATTAATTTTTTTCCAAATGCTGGCGGTCTTAGAATTGAAACATATTGCATTCCTTCAGCTCTATAATCTAAACCAAATAATGGCTTGCCTGTTACTATTTTATGTACATCAACATTCGTTGCATTTGTACCAATAATAGTATATTCAGAAGGTTTTTTAAGTACTACTTTCTCTGGAATTTCTAACAATGCTGCTTCCTTTACAACTTCACCATAGTGTAATTTTTCTCCTTTTGCATTGGTAATGATTCCTTTTGAAGCTTTGCATGTTGATGCGTCAACACCCCATTTTGCAGCTGCAGCATTTACTAACATTTGTTTTGTGGTTGCTCCTGTTTGCCTCAAAGCATCCCAACCAAAACGTATAGATTGGCTTCCTCCTGCTACTTGACGTTGATATTCTTTCTTATTGTATTTTGCTTGAACCACGTGAACTTTATTCCATTCAACGTCTAATTCCTCAGCAATAATCATTGGCATAGCTGTTTTTACGCCTTGACCAATTTCAGGGTTTGGAGAATAAATAGTGACATAACCATCGTCAGAAATTTTTATAAATGCATTAAAATCGTTGAAGTTTAAATTTTCTATATCTATTGATGGGGTAACATTTGGTTTACACGCTGAAAGTAGATTAAAACCAATGATAATTCCGCCACTTGCCAAAACGGATGTTTTTAAAAAATTTCTTCTGTTGAACGTAAATTTATTTTTTTCTATACTCATCATTCAGGTTTTTTTTAAGACATTTTTTTTGCGGCAATTGCTACTGCTTCTTCAATTCTATTATACGATGCACATCTGCATAAATTACCATGCATTGCTGCTCTTATTTCTTCTTTGGATGGTCTTGAATTCTCTTTTAAAAATGATGCTGCAGTCATTATTTGTCCTGCTTGACAATATCCACATTGTGGGACATCTGCTTCTTTCCAAGCCTCTTGTAGTGGATGGTTTCCTTTTTCTGATAATCCCTCAATGGTAGTAATTTCTTGATTTTCTAACATAGAAACTTGTAACTGACAACTTCTTATTGCTATTCCATCTAAATGAACTGTACAAGCACCACATTGCGCAATTCCACATCCAAATTTTGTACCAACCATGTGAAGTTGATCACGCAATATCCATAACAATGGTACATCTTCATCTGCAGAAACAGTTTGTTGTTTTCCGTTAATTTTTAAAGTATAATTTGGCATCCTTTGAAGCTTTGGGGTTTAATTCCCAAAAGTTACAAAAAATTTAAATACCAGCATGCTGAAGGAGTTAATTTTAAGATATTTTTTAGATTTTATTAAAAAATCCATTGACGCTCATCCAAGAATTGTTATAAATTTTATCCATATATCGGATTCCATGATCTGGAAGAATTACAACAACTATGCTATCCTTATCAAACATTCCTTTGGCCGCATATTGTTTTGTTGCTTGAATTACTGCTCCTGAAGTATAGCCACAGAATAAACCTTCTTGTTTTACAAGGGCTCTAGAGGATTGAGCAGATTCTTTATCTGATACTTTTTCATAGACATCAATGATATTAAAATCTGTTGCTGTTGGAATTAAGTTTTTACCCAAACCTTCAATCTTATAAGGCTTAATTTCATTGACATCAAGTTCATGTGTTTCATGATACTTTTTTAAGACTGAACCTATGGCATCTACTCCCAAAATTTTAATATTTGAATTTTGTTCTTTTAGATATTTTCCTGTTCCTGAAATGGTTCCACCTGTTCCGCTAGCTACTACAATGTGAGTAACTTTCCCTTTCGTTTGCCTCCAAATTTCTGGGCCTGTTGTTTTATAATGTGCTTCAATATTTAATTCATTAAAATATTGATTGATGTATATTGAATTGGGAGTTTCTTTATGGATTCTTTTTGCAGTTTCATAATATGATCTTGGGTCGTTTGCGGGAACATTTGCCGGACAAACATGCACCTCTGCTCCCATTGTTTTCAGAACATCTATTTTATTTTGAGAAGATTTATCACTCACAGATAAAATACACTTATAGCCTTTTACCAGAGCAATCATTGCTAAGGAAAAACCAGTATTTCCAGAAGTAGTTTCTACAATGGTATCTCCCGATTTTAAAATCCCTTTTTTTTCTGCATTTTCAATAATATGCATCGCAATTCTATCTTTTGCAGATTGTCCTGGGTTAAAAGATTCTAGTTTTGCGTAAAAAACACCTTCTAAATCTGAAGTAATTCTATTTAATTTGACCATTGGAGTTTCTCCAATTAACTCTAGAATGTTTTTGTAAACGTTCTGATTTCTTATCATGATGTTATTTTTTAGAAGTCAAAATAAATTATGCTTTAAATTTAATTCAAAAATAATTTATTTTTCTAACTTATTTTCTAGAGCCAGTAAGAATGTATATTCTCTTGCTGTTTCTTTCAAAGCTTCAAACCTACCAGAAGCTCCTCCATGACCCGCTTCCATATTTGTATAGAGAAATAATAAATTAGTATCGGTTTTTAACTCACGTAATTTTGCCACCCATTTTGTAGGTTCCCAATATTGAACTTGAGAATCGTGATAACCTGAGGTAACTAACATATTTGGGTATGCTTTAGATGTTACTTGGTCATAGGGAGAATATGATTTTATGTACTCGTAATATTCTTTATCCTTTGGGTTTCCCCATTCATCAAACTCTCCTGTTGTAAGTGGAATACGTTCATCTAACATAGTAGAAATTACATCAACAAAGGGAACTGCGGCAATAATTCCGTTGTATAATTCTGGATTCATATTTATAATCGCTCCCATTAGTAATCCACCTGCAGAGCCCCCCATAGCATATAAGTGTTTTGCTGAGGTGTATTTGTTTTCAATTAGGAACTTAGAACAATCTATAAAATCTGTAAATGTATTTTTCTTGTTGAACATTTTACCATCTTCATACCATTCTCTACCCAAGTATTCACCTCCTCTAATATGAGCAATTGCAAATATAAAACCTCTATCTAATAAACTTAATCGGGTTGAAGAAAAGCCATCAGAAATTGTGTATCCATAAGCTCCATAGCCATATTGTAGAAGTGGTGTATGTTCATTTATCTTAGTATCTTTATGATGTACTATAGATACTGCTACTTTTTTTCCATCTCTAACGGAAACCCAAATACGATTGCTTATATAATTTACTTTATCAAATTTACCCCCAAGAACTTCTTGTTCTTTTTTTACTTCTTTAGACATATCTTTCATATTAAAATCTATGACAGAGCTTGGGGTTGTCATTGAAGTATATGAATATCTAATAATATCTGTATCAAAATCTGGGTTTGAATATACACCAGTGGCATATGTTTTCTCTTCAAAAGGCAAGTAATAATCATTGCCATCATTCCAGCTTTTAATTCTTATTTTGTTCAATCCGTTATTTCTTTCTTCAAGAACCAAAAAGTTTTTAAAGATTGAAACGCCCTCCAATAGCGTATCTTTTCTATGTGGAACTACATCTACCCAATTTTCTTTTGAGGTTTTGTTCTCTGGAGTTTTCATCAACTTAAAATTGGTGGCTCCATCTTTATTTGTTTTGATGTAAAAATAATTTCCATAATGTGCAATCTCATACTCTAAATCTCGCTCACGGGGTTGAATCATTCGCAATTCTCCATTAGGATTGTCTGCATCTAATACTTGATATTCTGAGGAAACCGTTGCATGAGAGCCCACTACAATATACTTTTTAGATTTTGTTTTGTAAACAAATGCATTATACGTTTCATCTTTTTCGTGATATATTTCTATATCTTCTGATGTTGGTGTTCCTAAAACATGTTTAAAAATTTTAAAACTTCTTAATGTTTTTGAATCTTTTTTTGTGTAAAACAATGTTTTATTATCATTTGCCCAAGTAGAACCTCCAGTTGTATTTTTTATTTCATCATTATAAATTTTACCAGTTTCTAGGTTTTTTATACGCAAAACATACTGTCTTCTACCAACTGTGTCTGTTGCAAAAGCAACTATTTTATTATTCGGAGAAATATTTAAACCTCCTAATTGAAAATAATCATACCCTTTAGCTTCATCATTTACATTAAACAATACTTCTTCTTTAGCTTTTAAATTTCCTTTTTTACGAGCATAAATTGGATATTGATTGCCAACTTCAAATCTTGTAATGTAGAAATAGCCATTGTCTTTATAAGGTACAGAAGAATCATCTTCTTTTATCCTCGCTTTCATTTCTTCAAATAAATTCTCTTGAAATTTCTTGGTATTTGCAGTTACTTGATTAAAATATGTATTTTCTGCATGTAAATAAGCCTCTACGTTGATGGTTTGCGTATCTTTAATTTTTGCTTTTTTCTGCTCGTCAGTTAGACGCATCCAAAAATAATTATCTTTTCTAACATCTCCATGCTCTTCTAATTTTATTGGCTTTTTTTTAGCCACTGGTGCAATTGCATCTGAACTCTTCATTGATTTATTTTTACAAGCGACAGCAAAAGTAATACTTAAAATTATTGTAATGTAAATTATTATGACTCATTTTAAATTACATCTGAAAATACTAAATTTGCAATTCATTAAATTTATAAAATATAAAATAATGTTTGGAGATATATCTGGAATGATGCATACATTTAAAGAGGCACAACAAAAAGTTGAAGAAACAAAACAAAGATTGAATTCTGTTTTAGTTGATGAAACTTCTGCTGACAATAAAATTAAAGTAACGCTTACTGCAAATCTTGAAGTAAAAGATATTTCGATCGATACATCTTTACTTTCTGATGCTGAAGAATTAGAAGACTATTTAATTATTACCTTAAATAAAGTAATTGCAAAAGCTTTTAAAATTAACAACGATGAAGTGGCTGCAGCTGCAAAAAAAGGAATGCCAAACCTACCCGGAATGGATATGTTTAGATAAGCTTTAGCATAAATTATTTTTTTATAAAACTCCCATCACCATAATGATAATAAAGAAAAGATATAAAGATATGGTGATAATAGTGAGCACTCCGATATACTTATAATGAGACTTCAACATTTCAAAAGCTTTTTCCAAAGTTTCGTCATTTTTCATTAAAAGAGCTTTCTTCATACTATTTGAGAACTGAAATAAGTAATACACAGGAAAAAAGTAAATAATTGCCAATAATAAATAAGTAACGGTGGTTGTAATAGCGAGTCCATTTGGGAGAGGCTGTGGAACTGTGGTTTGCAATAGGTCTATCATGGTTCCTGTAAATATTGCAAAAATTAATAGGAATCCAATTCCAATAAACCCCAGTATAGATAAAAATTTACACCATTTAGCACTTTCTCTTAAAAATCTTTTTGCTGAACTTGTTAATGTTAGTTGTTCTAATTCTGTGATAGCATTTTGCATGGACATATATTTTTTAATTAGTAGTTTTCAAAAATAGTCAATTTAAAATTTTAACAAAAAAAAACCACAAATAGAAATATTTGTGGTTGTATTGGGTAGATGTAACCTTACAAATTAACTCTTAAATTCTGAAATTGTTTTCTTGATAATAGCAATACAATCCATTAATTGCTTTTCAGTTATCACTAATGGTGGCGCAAATCGAATTATGTTTCCGTGAGTGGGTTTGGCAAGTAGACCATTGTCTCTCAATTTTATACAAATATCCCAAGCTGTAGAACTCTGTTCAGAATCATTTATTAAAATTGCATTTAATAGTCCTTTTCCTCTTACAGATGTTACCAAATGAGTAGTTTTACAAAACTCTGTTAACTCTGCTCTAAAAATATTTCCTAATTTTTCTGCATTTTCATCTAACTTTTCATCAACAGCTACCTCTAAAGCAGCCATTGCAACCTCACATGCTAGTGGATTTCCACCAAATGTAGAGCCGTGCTCTCCGGGCTTTATTGTCATCATAATTTCATCATCTGCCAAAGCAGCAGATACCGGAAAAACACCTCCTGAAAGTGCTTTTCCTAATATTAAAATATCTGGTTTTATATGTTCATGCTGACAACAAAAAAGTTTGCCCGTTCTGGAAATACCTGTTTGTACTTCATCAGCTATAAACAATACATTTTTAGATTTACACAATTCGTAAGCCTTTTTTAAATAGCCTTCATCTGGTACCATAACTCCTGCTTCACCCTGAATTGGTTCTACCATAAACCCAGCAACATTAGCGTCTTCTAATGCTTTTTCTAGGGCCGATATGTCGTTGTATTTTACAATCTCAAAACCGGGTAAGTAGGGACCATAATCTTCATAAGCACTTGGGTCTGTTGATGAGGAAACTGCTGCCAAAGTACGTCCCCAAAAATTATTTTCAGCAAACAAAATTTTTGCTTTATTTTCTGGGATTCCTTTTACCTTGTATGCCCATTTTCTACAAAGTTTTAAAGCGGTTTCACCACCTTCAACTCCAGTATTCATTGGTAACACTTTATCATAACCAAAAAGAGTCGTTATGTATTTCTCATATCTACCAAGAGTATCATTATGAAAAGCTCTAGAAGTTAAAGTTAACTTCTTTGCTTGAACAGTTAATGCTTCCACAATTTTTGGATGACAATGACCTTGATTTACAGCAGAATATGCCGATAAAAAATCGTAGTACTTTTTCCCTTCTACATCCCAAACATGCACACCTTCTCCCCTACTTAAAACCACAGGAAGTGGATGATAGTTATGTGCACCATATTTATTCTCTAATGCTATCGCCTCTTGCGATGTTAATTTATTTAAAACAGCCATTTTAATTATTTTAAATGTATTTATAAAAAAACATTCCTGTTCTACCTTTATCCTTTCGAAGTTTCGAAAATTCAGCGTGGGAAAGAAATCATCCCGGAAGTATGACAAAAATAGTAAAATAATAACTTCAAAAGAAAATTATTTTTTTTCATTATCCTTTAGAAAGAATAAAATAAGCCTTAAAAAAAGATGAAGACCCATTTCGTTTTCGGTTTTTCTATCCTCTGTTAATTATTATCGGTGTTTTCTCAATAAAAGTTCTCAAATTCCCTAATTTTGCAACAAATAAATAATTGAGAATGCCACGAAGAGAAAGAAATAAATTTGTAAAGAGGAATCAAGTTTTAGAATTAAAAATTGAAGATTACGCTTTTGGAGGAAAAGGAATTGCAAGAATTAAATCTGAAGAAGGAAGTTTTGTAGTTTTTGTTCCCAATACTTTACCAGGACAATTAGTAAAAGTACAAATTAAAAAATCTAGTAAAAAATTCGCAGAGGCAAAATTGATTGATGTTTTAGAGCATTCTGAAGATGAAATTAAAGTTCCTTTTCAAGATATTCCTGGAGCACCTTACATTCAATTGCCCATAGAATTGCAACATCAATATAAAAAAGAAAGTACACTTTCGTTGTTCAAAAGAATTGGTAAAGTAGAAAATATAGAGGAGGTATTTGACGAATTTGTAACATCTCCAAATCTCTATCATTATAGAAACAAAATGGAATATGGATTCTCTGCAATTGGGTATGACAGAACACACAAAAAAGATAAAGATGAATTTACATTAGGTTTTAAAAGACGAGGCGTTTGGTGGATGGGAGATAATTTAGAAAAAGATTCTGGTTTGTTTGACAAACAACTAGAAGACAACCTAAAAACCATTAGGCATTATTGTATAGAAACTGGCTTGGATGCTTGGCATGGTCCCAAAAAAGAAGGTTTTTTTCGTTATTTTGTGGTAAGAAAATCTTTTAAAACAGATGAGTTATTATGTAATTTAGTAACTACTTCTACCAATTTGTATAAGTTTGATTTAACCGCTTTTGCAAAGTTTTTAAATGGAATTTTTGGAAACAGACTGGCTGGCTTGTTGCATACAATAAATGATGAAACTGGAGATAGAACCATTGCAACTTCTGGACGTTTAAATCTTGTGTACGGAAACGATAAAATTGTTGAAGAATTGCTAGGTTTAAATTTTGAGATTAGTATGAAAAGCTTTTTTCAAACAAATCCAAAATGTGCAGAAAAATTATATAGTAAAGTAGTTGACTATGTTTTAGAAGACACCTCTAAAGTAAACAATACAGTTGTAATGGATCTATTTTGCGGAACGGGAACTATTGGACAAATTGTAGCTTCTAAGAGTAAAAATACAAAAATTATAGGGGTAGATATTGTAGCATCTGCAATTGAAGATGCAAAGAAAAATGCCAAAAGAAATAAAATTGAAGGATTAAATTTTTATACGGCAGATGTTGGAAAATTTTTAATTGCACATCCAGAGTATCAAAATAATATAAAAACAATAATCTTAGATCCTTCAAGAGCCGGTATTGCACCCAAAACCTTGCAAAAAATCATCAATTTAAACGCAGACAGAATGGTCTATGTTTCTTGTAATCCTGCTACACAAGCAAGAGACACAGAACTATTAAGAGAAGCAGGTTATCAAATTAAAAAGATGAGTCTGGTAGACCAATTTCCTCATACATCTCATATAGAAACTGTGGTTTTGTTTGAAAAGTGTTAAATCAGCTCATAAATTTATATAGATTTAATCGTTATTAAAAATAATCACTATATATTAGTAAAAGAAATAAAAAATATTATTACCATGAAAAAACTTACAACATTGGAAATACATAAAAGATTAGAAAATTTTGTTGATTGGGAATATTATGAGGATGCATTACATGCTAATTTTGAGTTTGATAATTTTAAAGATTGTATGTCTGCAATGAATAGAATTGCATTTGAATGTGAAGTTTTAAATCATCATCCAGAATGGACAAACCGTTATAATACTTTAGACATCACATTAAAAACACATGATACACAAGGTGTTACAGTATTGGATTTTGAATTAGCAGAAGCTATTGATAAAATTGTTGAAGTTGAAGAATAACATGATAAAAAATAGTGTATTTATTTTTTTAGTTTCTGTCATTTTTTTTGCTTGCGAAAAGGATGATTTTTGTACTCAAAACCCAGTTACACCAAATTTAATTTTACGCTTTTATGATAATCTGGATAGAGAAACTCTTAAAAATGTAGAAACATTTTATGTTTGGCCTGAAGGAAAAGATACAATTTTTGAAAATGTAAGTACAGATTCTATTTATATTCCTCTAAACAGTTTAGCAACAGAAACAGTTTATAATCTATCGACTGGAAATGACGTGAATAAATTTACTGTAACCTATACTCCAGAGGAAGAATATATCTCTAGGTCATGTGGTTTTAGAGTCGTATTTAACGAGGTTACTTTTAGCTCAAATCCCACTACTTGGATTAAGGATTTTACACCCTCTACCCTAACAACAATAAACAATCAAAATTCAGCACATGTTCAAATATTTCATTAGTATTTACCTACTTTTTGTTTTTGCTGATGGATTTTCACAAGATCAAAAAACAGTAAATAAGGAAATTTCGAAAGACAGTATTTCCTATAAAACTGCTTATGGCCTTCGTTTAGGGATAGACATTAGTAAACCTATACTTTCATTAATGAGTGATACTTACAGCGGTTTTGAAATTGTTGGAGATTATAGAATTTCTAAACGAATCTACATTGCAGCAGAAATAGGATACGAAGAAGAAACTACCGAGGAGGGAATCACTGAAGAGTATTTTACAAATTCAACTTCAAAAGGAAGTTATGTAAGATTGGGCTTTAATTTTAATGCCTATAAAAATTGGTTAAATATGAATAATGAAATAACCATAGGATATCGCTATGGATTTAGCCTCTTCGATCAAACGCTAAACAGCTATAAGCCCAATGTTAACAGTCAGAATTTCCCTTCAAATATAATTACAACTCCACAAACTTCAAATGGCTTAAATGCGCATTGGTCAGAAGTTGTTTTTGGAATTAAAGTAGCAACCTTTAAAAATTTATTTGTTAGTATTAGTGGCTCCTATAAAATTCTTATGTCTATTGAAAATCCTGAAAACTTCAAGTCTTTATACTCTCCTGGTTTTAATAGAATTTTCGAAAGTAATACAGGGTTTGGTTTTAACTATACAATATCATATTTGATTCCCTTCAGTAAAAAATAAACATTTATTCATTATCTGTATAAGGATTAATTCTTTTTTTAGTAACTTTAATCTTTCTTATTGTAAAAATTTTTAATTAATGAATAAAATACCAAGCGTACATTTAGCCGATTTTTTATCTGATGATGAAAGCAGAAAGAAACAGTTTATTTCAGAAATTGGCCACGCATATGAAAATATAGGATTTGTTGCTTTAAAAGGACATTTTTTGGATGATACTTTGGTCACCGATTTATATGCAGAAATAAAAAACTTTTTTGATTTACCTCTAAATGTAAAAGAAAAATATGAAATCCCTGGGATTGGTGGTCAAAGAGGGTATGTTTCTTTTGGTAAAGAATCTGCAAAAGGGAAAAAGGAAGGAGATTTAAAAGAATTCTGGCATTTTGGTCAGTATGTAGATAGCGACTCTAAATATGCAAAAGAATATCCAGATAATGTGGAAGTAGAAGAATTACCTAAATTTAATGAAGTGGGTAAGAAAACATATCAAATGTTAGAAAAAACTGCGAAATATGTCTTACGTTCTCTTGCATTGCACCTAACTTTAGAAGAAACTTATTTTGATAGATACATTAAAAATGGAAATAGTATTTTACGTCCTATACATTATCCGCCAATAGAAACTGAGCCAAAAGGTGCAGAAAGAGCTGCAGCACATGGAGACATTAATTTAATTACTTTATTGATGGGAGCTCAAGGAAAAGGGTTGCAGGTTCAAAATCACAATGGAGATTGGATAGATGCTATGGCAGCACCCGATGAAATTATGATTAATGTTGGAGATATGTTGTCTAGACACAGTAACAATAAATTAAAATCTACAATTCATAGAGTTGTAAATCCGCCAAAAGAAATGTGGGGAACCTCTCGATATTCGATTCCATTTTTTATGCACCCAATATCCGATATGAAATTAGATGTTTTAGAAGCATGTATAGATAACAATAATCCAAAAGGGTTTGAAGATATTACAGCAGGAGAATTTTTAGAACAACGCTTAAAAGAATTAGGGCTTAAAAAATAATATGGGTTTAAAAGAGCAACTAAAAAATTTATTTCCAGAGCATAAAGAAATAATAGAAGCTATCAATGAAAAATCAAATATTTGGTTACAAGAAGAGCCAATTATTTGTAAATATGAAAAAAGGAAAGGAAAACCGATTACTATTTTAGAAGGATATAATGGTAGTACTGAAGATTTCAAAATTCTTGCAAAAGAAATTAAAACTAAATTAAGTGTTGGTGGAAGTTTTAAAGCAAACAAGATCATTATTCAAGGAGATTACAGAGATAAAATAATAACAATGCTCACCAAAAAAGGATTTAAAGTTAAAAGAGTTGGTGGGTAATGGTTAAATATCCAGAAATAAATTAAAACCAAGTTAAAGTTCAATATAATGGGAAGTTCATTTTTACACATTACCAATGGAGATATCACAACAAATTATCTTCAAAAATTAAAGTTTTCTGGTGAGTTTATTACTTGGAGAGAAATGCTTTGCGAAGGCAAAACAACAACAGATGTTGGAAGTGAAAATTTTTGGAAAAATAGATTTGACTTTTTAAATTCATCCTATAAAATTAGTAAAAAGAAGTTTATAGACTATACCCTAAAAGAGTATAGAAGTCTTTGTAATAAGAAAGCACAAAAAGAAATTGTATTGTGGTTTGGCTATGATTTATCCTGTCAAATTAATATGATTGCAGTATTAAGTTGGTTAAAACGCTATCGAAAAGGATATCCTATCTCATTAGTTTCCACTGGAATAGTTGAACACTCACACAAAGTATTTAGTTTATCAAACTTAAATTCAGAAAAAATTATTCAGCATTTTGAAAATAGAATTGAATTAAAACAAGATGATCTTGAATATGCAGATTATATTTGGCAATTGTATTGTTCAGAAACTCCCTTACGTCTCGAAACAGTTTACACCCAAAATACAAGCTCACCTTTTCAGTATTTAACTTCAGCATTAAAAGCACACCTAGAGCGTTTTCCTTCTATAGAAAATGGACTTAACAAAGTTGAAAATACAATTTTAAAAACAGCAAATGACCATCCAAAAGTTAACAAAAATCAATTAATTGATGCTCTATCAAAACAACAAGAAATATATGGTTTTGGAGAACTTCAGTATCGCTATAAGTTGGATAAACTAAGTACATTATTTTCTTCATTTAATCCTGTTAAATTGAATACAAAAGGAAAAGAGGTTTTAGAAAACCAACTCAATTATTACAGACAAATTAGAAATGACATTTCTTATCTTGGAGGCTCAAAAAAATACAGTTTCCTATACCACAACCAAACAGAAAAGCTACTACAAATTACATCTTAAATGAGCATAAAACAATCTGAATTAATCTTAAATCCTGATGGAAGTATTTACCACCTCAATTTAAGACCAGAAAATATTGCTTCTGATATTATTTTTGTTGGCGATCAATATAGAGTTGATAAAGTTACAGAACATTTCGATACAATTGAATTTACAACTCAAAAAAGAGAATTTAAAACCACAACAGGTAGGTACAAAGGAAAGCGATTATCTGTAATCTCTACAGGAATTGGACCCGATAATATTGATATTGTTTTAAATGAATTAGATGCTATTATAAATATCAATTTAGAAAAAAGAAAACCTAAAGAAAATTTCACCAAACTAAACATTATTAGAATTGGAACCTCTGGTTCACTCCAAAAGGATATTCCTGTAGATAGCTTTTTAATGAGTTCTCATGCTTTAGACATTAATGGTATGCTTCACTCCTACCAAGTCAATAAAATTGCTCATCCAGAAATAGAAAATGCTTTTGTAAAACAAACAAATTGGAGTTCAAAAAAATGTGATCCACTGATTATTACCAGTGGAAAAGAGTTAGACAAAAAACTATCTTCTGATAAGGTATTTAAGGGAATGACAGCAACTGCTGGTGGTTTCTATGGCCCTCAAGGAAGAGTCTTACGTTTAGAGTTACAAGATGCTGAATTAAATACTAAAATAGATAGTTTTAATCATAATGGAATTAGAATTACCAATTTAGAAATGGAAACTTCCGCAATTTATGGTTTGTCCAAATTATTGGGGCATGATGCTGTTTCTATGAATGCAATTATTGCCAACAGAGCAAGCGGAACTTTTAGTAAAAATCCTGATAAAGTTGTGGCAGATTTAATACAATATACACTTAATAAATTGGTTGAATAATGACTAGTTTAAAAGTTGGAGGAGTACCAGAACACTTTAATTACCCTTGGTATTTAACATTAAAAAATAAGGAATACACAAAAGAAAACATCAACCTTCGTTGGAAAGATTTCCCAGGAGGAACTGGACAAATGTGTAAAGCTTTACGTACTGGAGAAGTTGATATTGCCATTGTTTTAACTGAAGGAATCATTAAAGATATAGCTCATGGAAATCCTTCTAAAATTATACAGACATTTGTAAAAAGCCCTTTAATTTGGGGTATTCATGTTAGTGCAAAATCATCTTTTAGAAAGATTGAAGATTTAAAGCACGCAACTATTGCAATCAGTAGATTTGGCTCTGGGTCACATTTAATGGCCATTGTAAATGCACATCATCAAGGCTGGAATATTGATACATTAAAATTTAAAGTAATTGGTAATCTACAAGGTGGAATTGATGCGTTAACTAATGGAGATGCTGATTATTTTTTATGGGAACATTTTACCACAAAACCGTTTGTAGATAATGGTACTTTTAGAAGAATTGGTGATTGCCCTTCTCCTTGGCCTTGTTTTGTTGTTGCTGTTAGAGATGAAGTTTTAGAAAATAATTTAGAAGAAGTTAAAAAAATTATGGCTATTGTAAATCGACAGACTAAAAACTTTAAAAAGATAAAGGATATAGACAAAACACTATCCATAAGATATGAACAACAGTTAGAAGATATTCAGCAATGGTTAAAAATTACTAAATGGAGTAATGGCAAACCAATCACTAAAAACTCAATTACTCGCATACAAAATAAAATGATCTCATTGAACGTTATAAAAGAAAAAGAGAAGAAATATTCTAGAAATTTCATAAAAAATATGTACATTTAAAAACAAAACCCCAAAAGATGAAAAAAGTAGTATGTATTGCAATGTTTGTTTTGAGTATCATGTTCCTTTCTTCTTGTAGGAGCACTTCTAAATCTTGTGGATTGGCAGATCATAACTCAGCCCCTCAAACAATATTAAAACACACAGACATCACATAAAGCCAATATTTTTATTGATTTTAAATTCATTAAAAACTAAATTTTTAATGTTTCTCTTACCATTCTATCACTTCTTTTTCTATAGAGTTTAAAAAAGTATTTGTTTTAGAAAAATGCTTACTTCCAAACCAACCTCTCCAGGCACCAAGCGGAGAAGGATGTGGTGCTGTAAAAATAGTGTGCTTTGTCGTATCAATCAATTTCATTTTACTTGCTGCGAATTTTCCCCAAAGTAAAAAAACAACATTCTCTTTTTTATTTGAAACTTGTTTTATTACTTCATCTGTAAATATTTCCCACCCTTTTTTTTGATGACTTCCTGCCTTATGCGCTCTTACACTTAATGTTGCATTTAATAACAAAACACCTTGTCTAGCCCATTTTTCTAAATTTCCACTTTGTGGGATTTCTTGATGTAAATCAGTAGAAATTTCTTTAAATATATTAACTAAAGAAGGTGGATGCTTGATGCCATCTTTTACAGAAAAACACAATCCATTTGCTTGATTTTTGTCATGATAAGGATCTTGACCTATAATTACTACTTTTAAATCTTTTAAAGAACAGAAGTTAAAGGCTGCAAAAATGTCTTCTTGTACAGGAAAACATTGGTAATTCTTATATTCTGAAGCTATAAAACTCATCAAATCTTTAAAATAAGATTTCTCAAATTCTGGTTGTATAATTTTTTTCCAGCTATCAGCAATTTTTACCTGCATTGTTCCTTATTTTTGTAGTTGAATAAATTAATTCTTGGCTTTATTAGAACTAATAAAAATCAATATATCAAAAATACAAATTTGAGAACAAATATATCAGAGAAAACACTTCAAGATTTAGAATTTGCAACGGTTTTACAACACGTTTCAGAACACTGTATTTCTGGTTTAGGAAAAGAAAGAATCAAAGAAACCACGCCCATAGCTTCTAAGAAAGTATTGTTTAGTGAGTTGCAATTAGTCAACGAATACCTCTCCTCTTTTCAGAGTGAAAACCGCCTTCCAAATCATGGTTTTGACAATATTAAAGTTGCTATAAAAAGACTGGCTATAGAGAATAGTTTTCTTGAGACAGAAACCTATTTAAAAATGGCGACTACTTCCTTAACTGTAAACGAGCATATCAAATTTTTCAAAAAATTTAAAGTACAATTTCCAACTTTTTTTGAGCTTTCTCAAAAAATTGAATTAACAACCTACATTGACACCGAAATAAAAAAGATTATTGATATTTCTGGTGAGGTAAAAAATAACGCTTCACCCGTTTTAAAACAGATAAGAAAAGATATTAACCATGTTCGTGGAAAAATTGGCGCAAGCTTTTCAAGTGCTTTAAACAAATCTATTGCAGCGGGATATTTAGATGATATCAAAGAATCTATAGTAGACAATCAACGTGTTTTAGCAGTTTTAGCAATGCACAGAAGAAAAGTTAAAGGGAGTTTATTAGGTTCTTCAAAATCTGGAAATATCGTTTATATTGCTCCACAAGCAACACTTTCTTATTCTAGAGAATATCAAAATTTAATCTATGAAGAGAAACAAGAAATTGTAAAAATCTTACGAGATTTGGCAACTTCAATTCGTCCAATGACCTCTCTTTTAAAAGACTATGTTGAATATTTAATTCATGTTGATGCCATTGGAGCGAAAGCAAAATATGCAAAAGAAATGAATGCTATTTTGCCAAAAATATCTAAAGAAAAAAAAATTTATTTTAAAAATGCAGTTCATCCTATTTTATGGCGAAAAAACAATCAGCATAAAATAGCAACAGTTCCTCAAACCATTCAGCTAGATCAACAACAACAAATTATTGTTATTTCAGGACCCAATGCTGGCGGAAAAAGTATTACTTTAAAAACAATTGGATTGCTTCAGGTAATGATTCAAAGCGGAATTTTAATTCCTGTTGATGAACGCAGTGAAACATATATTTTTGACACTATTTTAACAGACATAGGAGATAATCAATCTATTGAAAATCAACTTAGTACCTATAGCTACCGACTAAAAAATATGCGTAACTTTTTACGAAAATGTAACGAAAATACCTTGTTTTTAATTGATGAATTTGGTACAGGTTCAGACCCTGAATTGGGGGGAGCATTGGCTGAAATTTTCCTGGAAGAATTTTATTATAAGCGTGCATTCGGAATTATTACAACCCACTACTCCAACCTAAAAGTATTGGCAAACGAATTAAAAAATGTTACCAATGCAAATATGCAATTTGATGAGCGAACATTAGAACCACTATACAAATTATTTATTGGCCAAGCAGGTAGTTCTTTTACATTTGAAGTTGCTCAAAAAAACGGAATTCCTTTTCGTTTGATTAACAAAGCAAAAAAACGTGTAGATACAGAAAAAGTTCGTTTGGATAAAACCATTTCTAAACTCCAAAAAGAAAGAACTAAACTCCAAAGAAATTCTGATCATTTGGAAAAACAGCAGTCTAAAGGAAAAGAACACTTGGAGAGTTTACAAGAAAAAGAAGATAGGATTCAATCTAAATTAGCAGGTTTTCAAGAATTGTATGATCAAAACCAAAAAATGCTCTCTCTGGGTAGAAAAATTAATGAATTAATTAATAAGTACTTCCAAACAAATAATAAGAAAGAGTTAAATATAAATTTTAACAAATGGGTTGCAGATGAAAAAGTAAAATATCTAAAGAAAAATCCACAAAACCCAAAAACAAAAACTCAAAAAAAGAAAGCTAAAATTATTAAAAAACAACTGCAAGAAGTTATCAATAAAGTAGAGAAAGAAGTTTTACAAAAAGTAGTTGAAGTTAGAAAAGAAAAAAAAATAGAAGAAGCCAAAATTGCCAAAAAAAAATCTGAATATATCTTCAAAATTAATGACCGAGTTCGAATTATCGATTCCAATTCTATTGGTACTATTGAAAAAATTGACAAGAAAGGTGTTACCATTAATTACGGGGTATTTACCACAAAAACATCTAAAAATAAAATTGAGTTGGTAGAAAAAGCAAAAAAATAGTACCTGTTCCAAACCATTCATTGGCAAGTTCACATTTAGGCAGAAGATTCTTTGCTACACATCTTTACAAAAAAAATTTTCCAGCGTTGTCTATTAAGAGCATTACGGACCAGTCATCCGAGAAAAGTTTTTTAACCTCCACCAGAGTTTAGTCCAACTGAACCTGCAAAACAGTTGTTGAAATATTGGAGAGCATAGTTTGAAAAAAATAAAAAACCCACCTTATAAAAAAGGTGGGAAATTGCTATGAAAAAGAAAAAGCATTGCTTTTCCTAAAAAATTTCAAGTTAAGATTTTTTTTTGATTATAAAACATTTATTCTCAATTATTAATCTTTCAATTTTTTTCATATACTCTTAAATTAATTTGGTGTTTTTTGTCTAAAGAAGACGCTCTTAATATAATAATTTAACACAAAAAATAAGTCATTCTTGTAAGTTGGGAACTATCAGAAAATTGCGGGGCTTAAAGAGTATAGAAACTTAGTGATTGACTCATAGTATTGCATATAGTTTGCCAAAACTTTTTAATTTGTTTTAAAAAACTAAAAAAGGGTTGTCAAAATGCATAATTAGGAAATTAATTAATTTTAGCACCCTGCTACTCTTTAGAATAAATAATTAAAAGGATACTATTCAAGGTTTTTCATTTCAGCATCATAAAAATCTCCAGCTTTATCCATTAAATCTGCTAATTCTGTTGTAATATCTTCTTCATTTTCTCCAGATAAATCTTCAAACCATTCTATTTGATCATTTTTTAAATTGATAATAAAACGAGGGAATTCTGTATGTAAGACAAAAATGTCTTCAGGAAAATTACTGTTGTCCGATAATAAAAATTTAGGTAAGTTCATGTTTTTGTTTGATGAGTTTTAAAGTTAACGAATTAAAACGAATAAATAATAAAATGGATGCAGTTGTTAATCCTGCTAATAAACCAAGCCAGATTCCAAAACTTCCATACATTTCTTCTTTTCCTAAAAAATAAGAAACCGGAAAGCCTACAACCCAATAAGAGATAAAAGTAAGAATTGTTGGTATTTTGACATCTTGTAATCCGCGTAAAGCTCCTAATATAACAACTTGTATACTGTCTGAAATTTGAAAGAAAGCAGCAGCAATTAATAATTTAGAAGCAATAGAGATAACCTCTATATTGTCTGAATAATTTTGTGCGTCATTTACATCTACATACATATAAGGCAACCTTTTATGAAAAATAAAGAAAAGTATTGCAAAGAAAACTGCGAAGAAAATACCTAGTAAGAAGATAGAGAACGCGATTCTTCTCAATTCTTTAAAATTTTGTAAGCCTTTTTGATTTCCAACTCTAATCATAGATGCTGCGCCCAATCCCATCGCGACCATAAACGTCATGGAAGACAAATTTAATGCAATCTGATTAGCCGCTTGTGGGTTTTTACCCAACAAACCACTCAACCAAATAGCGGCTGTAAAAATAGCTACTTCAAAAAACATCTGCATAGCACTTAAAGAGCCCAGATTAATGATTTTCTTTATGATTAAAATATCTAGTACAAAGAACTTGATGTTTCTTACAATTCGTTTAGAGCGTTCTTTATATCGCAATAACAACCCTAAATAAACTACCATCAATACTCGTGAAATTAAAGTTCCGTAAGCGGCACCAACAATACCCATTTCTGGAAAACCAAACTTTCCAAAAATTAATATATAATTTAAAATTACATTAACAATATTGGCTATTAAAGTTGCATACATAGGATATCTAGTCATAGACATTCCATCACTAAATTGTTTTATGGCTTGAAAAATTATTAAGGGAATCAATGAAAAAGAAACCAAATTTAAATACGGAATTGCCAATTCCACAACCTCTTCAGGTTGTTTCATAAAATACATCAGCGGTTTGGAAAGAAAAACAAATAAAAAAAGGAGTATTCCTAAAGTTGTGCATAAAAATAACCCATGTTTGTAAGTAGATTTTGCTTGATTAAAATTATCAGAAGAATCTGCTTCTGCAATTAAAGGAGTAATTGCAGTAGAAAAACCAATACCAATAGACATAGCAATAAACATAAAACTATTTCCTAAAGAAACAGCAGCTAACTCAGCAGTTCCCAATTGACCAACCATAATATTGTCTATAAAACCAACAAAAGTATGCCCTAACATACCCAATATTACTGGTGCTGCAAGTTTCCAATTGTATTTAAATTCTGATGTATATTGAGAAATATTCACTTTAAATTTCAGTTTTTCTAAATGCGAAGATATTTATAATATCTGAAGAATATTAACAAAATAGAAACTGTTTAAATTCATCAAAAAAATGTATTTTTGATTTTAAAAAAACATTAAAATGGCAAATATAACTTTAGGAGGAAATCCAACTGAAACCATAGGAAATTTACCTAAAACAGGTACAAAAGCACCAAATTTCAAATTAACAACTATAGATTTAAGTCAAAAAAGCTTATCAGATTTTTCTGGTAAAAGAGTAATTTTAAACATTTTCCCAAGCATTGATACAGGAACTTGTGCTACCTCTGTTAGAGAGTTTAACAAAAGTGCTGCTGATCTAGAGAATACAACTGTAGTCTGTATTTCTAGAGATTTACCTTTTGCTCAAGCACGCTTTTGTGGTGCAGAAGGAATTGAAAATCTAGTAATGCTCTCAGACTTTTCAACAGGAAGTTTTGGTAAAGACTATGGATTAGAAATTACTAGCGGGCCTATGGCAAACCTACATTCTAGAGCCATTGTTATTATAGATGAAAACGGAAATATAACCTATACAGAACAAGTTCCAGAGATTGCAGATGAGCCAAATTATAAAGCTGCATTAAAAACTATTTAATGTAATGAAAAATCCTAATGATAGCTTTCTAAAAGGAAGACTTCGAAGTTTAAAATTTGCGTTTCGAGGAATGTGGCTTTTAATAACTACTGAAGACAGTATAAAAGCACAGCTAACTTTTGCCGCAATCGCTATAGGATTAGGATTTTATTTTGATATTTCTACAACAGAATGGATGTTACAATTTATTGTAATTGGTATGGTTTTAGTTGCTGAAGCTTTAAATACTGCTGTTGAAAAAGTGGCAGATTTTATACATCCAGATTATCATAAAAAGATAGGCTTTATAAAAGATATTGCAGCTGGTGCTCCAGGCTTTGCAGCCATTATTTCTTTAATTGTAGCTTGCATAATTTACATCCCAAAAATTTCGTTATTATTTTAAGTAAATACCTATATTTACTTTTTATGAATACTACAATAAATTGAATGGTTAAAAAAGTAACAAATACAAAAAATTCTAAACCAGTACCTAAAAAAAAAGGAACCATTTTAAATTTCTTAAAAACTAGACAATCTCAAACTATTATTGGGACTTTTTTTATTTTATTCTCTCTTTTTTTAGTCATTGCATTTCTTTCTTTCTTTTTTAATTGGCAAGAAGATCAAAGTACTTTGACTAAGCTTACCGATAAAAACGTAACAAGCAGCAATTTACTTGGTAAAATTGGAGCAAACTTAAGTCACTTTTTTATTTATAAAGGATTTGGAATTAGTGCTTTTATAATTGCTTTTCAATTATTTTTAACTGGTATTTATATTATTTTTCAAAGATCTTTTTCTAAAATTATAATTTCTTGGAACTGGGGGTTATTAGCAATGCTTTGGATTTCTGTAACATTAAGCTTTCTTCATAAAAAGTATGCACTTCTCTCTGGTATTATAGGGTTTGAAGTGAATGAATTTCTCCGAGCCTTTATTGGAAAAATTGGTCTAGCAATTATTTTGTCTTTCTTTTTTATTGCCTATTTAGTACTTAGATACAAAGTAACTTTTGATACTATTATAGAAAAAATAAAACAAAAAAAAACAGAAAATGAAGCAAGAAGGCTTTCAAAACAAGAAGTTCAATTACAAGAAAATTCAGAGACATTAGCTACAAATACTGTAAAGTTATCATCAGAAACAAAAAATAAATCTGAATTTGAATTATCCATAGAAAATTTAAAGCCAACAATCTCAAAGCATTCAGAGGTAAACCCTAAAAAAGAAGAAATTACTCTTAAAGCAGAAGAAAACTCAGAACCAAAACTAAAAGTTGAAAAAACAGGAGAAGCAATAGAAGAAATTGGTGTTGAAATTGATGTTGCTGTGAATAAAGAGGAAAAAAGTGTTGCAGAAAATTTATCCGATCAACTAGTAAAAGATTTTGGAGAATTTGACCCAACATTAGAATTGGGTAATTTCAAGTTTCCAACATTTAATTTGCTAAAACAATATAACGAAACAATTTCTATAGACCCAAAAGAATTGGAGGCTAATAAAGATAAAATTGTAGAAACTCTAAAAAACTACAAAATAGGTATTGCAGAAATTAAAGCAACTGTAGGACCAACAATTACGCTGTATGAAATTGTTCCAGAGGCAGGAATTAGAATATCAAAAATTAAAAATTTAGAAGATGATATTGCACTGTCTTTATCGGCTTTAGGGATTAGAATTATCGCTCCAATTCCAGGTAAAGGAACTATTGGAATTGAAGTTCCAAACAAAAAATCTACCATTGTTTCCATGCATTCTGTGATTTCATCTAAGAAATTTCAAGAATCCCCAATGGAATTACCAATTGCTCTAGGTAAAACAATTTCTAATGAAACCTTTGTAGTAGATTTAGCAAAAATGCCTCACTTATTAATGGCAGGAGCAACTGGACAAGGAAAATCTGTTGGTCTAAATGCCGTTTTAACATCAATTTTATATAAGAAACACCCTGCAGAAGTAAAATTTATTTTAGTAGATCCAAAGAAAGTAGAATTAACTTTATTCAATAAAATTGAACGTCATTATTTAGCAAAATTACCAGATGTAGAGGAAGCAATTATTACAGATACAACAAAAGTTGTTCATACATTAAATTCACTTTGTATAGAAATGGACAACCGTTACGACCTTCTAAAGAATGCAATGGTTCGGAATATTAAAGAATACAATACCAAATTTAAAGCGCGTAAATTAAACCCAAATGATGGACATCAATACTTACCTTACATCATTTTAGTGATTGATGAATTTGCAGATTTAATAATGACTGCAGGTAAAGAGGTAGAAACTCCAATTGCACGTCTTGCTCAGCTTGCCAGAGCAATTGGAATTCATTTAATTGTTGCAACACAAAGACCCTCTGTAAATGTAATTACCGGTATTATTAAAGCAAATTTTCCAGCAAGAATTGCTTTTAGAGTAACATCAAAAATTGACTCTAGAACTATTTTAGATGCTGGTGGAGCAGATCAACTAGTGGGTCGAGGAGATTTGCTGTATACTGCTGGTAATGATATAAATAGAATTCAATGTGCTTTTGTAGACACCCCTGAAGTAGAAAAAATTACAGATTTTATTGGCTCACAAAAAGCTTACTCAGAAGCATATCAACTTCCAGAATATCAAGATGATGAAAGTGGCACAAGTATTGATATAGATGTTGCAGATAGAGACAAACTGTTTAGAGAAGCCTGCGAAATAATTATAATTGCCCAACAAGGGTCTGCTTCCTTATTACAAAGAAAGTTGAAATTAGGCTACAATAGAGCTGGCAGACTTATAGATCAGCTAGAGGCTGCAGGTGTTGTAGGTGGTTTTGAAGGAAGTAAAGCAAGACAAGTTTTAATAACAGATTTAGCTGCTTTAGATCAATTATTAGAAAACGAAAAGAATGAATAGTCTCTTCTAAATTTGAGACAATAAGAATTAAATTATGAAAAAAACAGGAATCTTTTTTTTAAGTTTAGTAATTTCCACTGTTACTTTCTCTCAACAGTCAGAAAAAGCAAAAACTTTATTAGATAAAGTTGCAACAAAAATGGGTACATATAAAAATATGTACATTGGTTTTAGCCAAACTTTAAGCAACGAAGATGCTGGCATAAATGAAGGTGACGAACCTCCAATAAGAGGTATTTTAAACTTACAAGGTCAAAAATACAATTTAGATTACTTAGGGAATACCTTTATTTACGATGGCAAGAAACTTTATGTAATTAATAATGATGAAAAGGAAATCTCAATTTCAGATGGCGATTTAGAAGATTCAGACGGATTTATTTATCCTTCAAAATTATTAACTTTTTATAAGGAAGGTTATAATTATAAAATGGGGGAATTAAAAAATATCAATGGAAGAAAAATCCAATTTGTTATATTAAATCCTATAGACAGTAATTCTGATATTATTAAAGTAGAATTGGGTATAGATGCAAAAACAAATCATATATACAAATTAATTCAGACGGGATCTAATAGCTCTAAAACTACATTTACCATTACTAAATTTAAAAGTAATCAGATAATTTCTGATAAACTTTTTACCTTTAATAAAGAGAAGTATATAAAATTAAAATACCTGATAGACTAAATTTTGAGATTAACAGAATTTTAGTAGCATTTTTATTTTTAACAAAGTATTTTTGCTCTAATGAAAATTTTAGATAAATACATCTTAAAATCTTTTTTAAGACCTTTTGTAGCTACTTTTCTAATCGTGCTTTTTGTCTTGGTAATGCAAGCATTATGGCAAACATTCGAAAACATTGCAGGTAAAGGAGTGAGTCTACCTTTTATCTTAAAATTCTTGTACTACACAACGCTTATTATTATACCACAAGCATTGCCTATTGGAGTTCTATTATCATCAATTATGGCTTTAGGAAATTTTGGTGAAAATTATGAGTTTGCCGCAGCAAAATCTGCAGGAGTTTCTCTCCAACGTCTTGTAAGACCTCTGGTTTTTCTTGCCATATTTTTAAGTGGAATAAATTTTCTTTTTCTCAACAATATATTTCCCTACGCAATTTTAAAACAACAAAACTTATATTTAAATATTAAGAAGAAAAAACCTGCAATGGCTCTAATTGCTGGAAGTTTTAATGCAGATATTCCAAATTTTCAAATAAAATTTGATGAAAAGTACGGGGAAGAAGAAAACTTACTAAAAAATGTTTTAATTTATGATTTATCAAGTAAAAAAGGAAATCAAAAAGTAATTACTTCTAAAAGAGGAAAAATCATTTCTGAAGAAGGAAGTAGATATATGACATTGATTTTATATGACGGTTATTATTATGAAGAGCACTTAAAAACCAATTCCTCTTCAAAAAAAAAGAAGGAAATGCCAGCCTCCAGTGCTACTTTTGATGAGTATGAATTTAATATAGACATCTCCTCTATTGTTAGTGATGAGAGTTTGAATGATGAAAACCTAACCAAAAGGCAAAATATGTTAAGCTTAAAGCAGCTTAGTGATACAATTCCAGATTTAAAATCTAGATATGACGAAACAATTTCTTTGAGAGCAAAAAATATTTTTTCAAGTACCTCTGCCAAAGATTTGTATAAATATCCTGATTCCATAAAAAAAAATAATATTAATCCAATTGTATTAGATAATTTTGAAATTCAAGAACAAATAAATATTCTAAATTCCTCTGTTACCAAAGCAAATAGAGCCTTAAGTTCCATAAAAAACAATATGAATATTATAAAATGGCAGCGAAAAAACTTAAACTTTTTTGACACAGAATATTACAATAGAATTGCGTTCTCATTATCTTGTCTATTACTTTTTTTTATTGGTGCTCCCCTAGGGTCTATTATTAGAAAAGGAGGATTTGGACTTCCAATGATATTAGCCATCAGTGTTTACGTAATATATTTCTTTGGAAATACATTTGGTAAAAATCTTGCAGAAGAAAGTTCTATTTCAGCTTTTTTAGGTGGATGGATCTCTGCATTTATAATGATTCCTTTTGCAATTTTACTAACAAGAAGGGCAACCAAAGATAAAGGGTTATTTAATATTGATGCAATTACACAACCAGTTACAAATTTATTTAAAAAATTCACGTCTAAAAAGACACAATAGAAATGACAACACAACCTATTAAAGAATCGAAATTGAATACTATTTCTGAAGCTATACAAGATATTAAAGACGGAAAAGTTATTATTGTTGTAGATGATGAAAACAGAGAAAATGAAGGTGATTTTGTAGCAGCTGCAGAAAAAGCAACTCCAGAAATGGTTAATTTTATGGCAACTCATGGTCGAGGATTAATCTGCACTCCATTAACCGAAACTCTATGTGAAGAACTAGAATTAGGAATGATGGTAAACAACAATACAGATCCTATGGAAACAGCTTTTACCGTATCTGTAGATTTACGTGGAAAAGGGGTTACCACAGGTATTTCTGCTTCTGATAGAGCATTGACCATACAATCTCTAATAGACAAAGAAACCAAACCATTTGATTTGGCAAGACCTGGACACATTTTTCCTTTAAAAGCAAAACAAGGTGGTGTTTTACGTAGAACTGGCCATACAGAAGCTGCAATTGACTTTGCACGTTTAGCAGGTCTAAAACCTGCTGGTGTTATTGTAGAAATTATGAACGAAGATGGAACAATGGCACGTTTGCCACAGCTGCTAAAAGTTGCAAAAAAATTCAATCTTAAAATTGTTTCTATAGAAGATTTGGTTGCCTACAGAATGGAACACGATTCTTTAATTGAAAAGAAAGAAGACTTTGCTGTTCAAACTCGCTTTGGTGAATTTAGAGTAAGAGCATATCAACAGACAACAAATAAACAAGTTCATCTAGCTTTAACTAAAGGAACTTGGACCAAAGAAGATCCAATTTTAACAAGAGTAAATTCCACTTTAGTGAATAATGATATCCTTGGAACACTTACTAATAATGTAGATAAGAAGTTAGATCAAATGTTTCAGGTAGTGAATGAGGAAGGAAAGGGAGCTATTTTATTTATCAATCAGCAAAACCAATCACAAAACTTATTGAGTAGATTATCTTTATTAAAAGAAAATCAAGCACATGGGAAAATGAAAGCCCCAAGAATTGCAATGGATAATAAAGATTTTGGAATTGGCGCACAAATTTTACACGATTTGAATATTAGTAAATTGAAATTAGTAACCAATACCAGGCAAACAAAACGTGTTGGTATGATTGGTTATGGTCTAGAAATTGTAGATTATGTAACCTATTAATTATAATGAATTAGATGTTATTTTATCGGTTTTTTTCAACAAAATTTTTATGAGACAAGGATAAGATTGTTTAGAAAATAAAAACAGATAATTTAAAAAATCAGTATTAAAAACCTACTTCTCTCCCACTTTCTACCTCTATTGCTGTTTTATTTTGCTCGAATAACCTCGCAGTATGTTTTCCATGTAAAAAAATTGCATCATCAAAAACCTCTAGCCAACTTCCTTCTCGCAAACCTAAAACGGGTGTTGAATTAAAAACATGATATTCTTTAATTCTAGTTTCTCTGGTTTCCCCCATATGCGTGGAGCCTTCAATAGGGTCTAAATAATGTGCATTGATATTAAAAGGTATCAATGCTAAAGTTTTAAAACTTGGCGGATATACAATTGGCATATCATTGGTATTCATCATAGTAACTCCACAAATATTACTTCCAGCACTGGTACCTAAATAAGGAGTTCCATTTTCTATAGCTTCTTTTAAATCTGACAAAACATCACATGCATACAGTTGGTTTAACAGTTCAAATGTATTTCCTCCTCCAGTAAAAATTCCTTTGGCATTTTTAATTGCCTCTTTAGGATTTTTAAATTCATGAATTCCTTGAACATTCATCTCAATTTTAGAAAAAGCCTTTTTAGCAATGGCAGTATAATCTTTGTATGAAATTCCTCCAGGTCTAGCATACGGTATAAAAAGAATTGTATTTACACCAACAAAAAAGTCTTTAAGCGTTGGTAATAAATATTCCAGATAACTACTCCCATAAACGGTTGATGTGCTTGCTATAATTAATTTTTTCATCATTCAAAAATATGTTTTTTTATTCAAATATAAAGGTATGCGAAATGAAATATATAAGATGAATATTGAAATTAACAATTTATTTAACTTTATGATTTTAAGAATCTTAAACAACATAAAGTTCAATATTGTATTAACATTTGATTAATTCTGGTTAACCATTTCAAGCTCAAAATAAAAATAAATATGTTAAAAAATGTTAATAAAATAAATTTTATCATAAATTTATTGTTAAAAATAGAAATATTTTGCTGTAAGTGTGAAGACATCAGTCAAATAGTGTATTTTAGTAATAAGTCTATTTTTTAATTAAAAAAAAAATTATGAAGACGAAATTTTTTTTAATACTTACGTTTATTATTTTTATAACAGCATGTGAAACAAACGATTATCCAAATATTGATATTTCAGAAGCTGATTTAGTTGGTACTTGGAATTTAAAAAGTCAAGTTATTAAAGATGGAACTCTTATTGTCTCAATACAAGATGAAAGTATATCTGGTAACTATTCTAGTATTGCTGAAGATATCGATTTTACCTGGACTTTTTCTAAAAACCCTAACAAACTTGATTTACAAGGAAAATATAATTTTATTATTTCAATGATATTTTTGGGTCAAACTGAAACTGAAGAACAAGAAATTAATACCGACTTAATTCCTATCCCCTCCTCAAGTTGGTCTTTAAATGGAAACAGTATTACAATTACTGAAGACAATTTTGGATTACCAATTATGATTTTAAATGTTATGGAATTTTCTCCTAATTATATTAGGTTAGAAGGTGAAATAGATGAATCTGAAACAGATAATGGATATAGTATAACGAAAAAAGCAACTTTATATATCGAATTAGAAAAGTAACTTACTATTTCTAAATATTTTAGAACAAAGCAAAGCATATCAAAAATTTGAAATGTTTTGTTAGTTTATACAAAAATCACTTTAACATAAGTTTACAAGTCTGTTAGTACATTTTTAAGAAATACTCCTCTTTTCTTTGTATAAATGAGAGAACTGCTACTAGTTTTTATTTTATCCATCACAACTTTACCCATATTCTGTCAAGAAAAAAGAAAAATACTGAGTGGAAAAGTGATGTTACATAACATTCCCATTTCGGATGTTCATATTATAAATAAAAATACAAATATTGGAACCATTAGTATTGGTGAAGGTCTATTTAAAATTCCTGTAAAAGTTGGAGATAGCATTTATTTTTCCCATGTGAATTTCGAAGAAAAATTAATCATAATTTCAAAAACTATTATTTCTGAAGATAATTTTACAATTCAACTCTCTGAAAAAACATATGCTTTAGATGAAATTAGATTAGAAAAACAAAGAAGCCTACTTTATCTAGATCCAGAAATAAGGCCCAATAATGGCCCAATTGTAAATGCAATAACATTGAGATTGCCATATGCAAATAGTAGCACAAAAAAAGATAATTCAATTTTTAAAATACGTTCTGGAGGTATTATTTCTATTGAAAATTTAATTAACGGTTTAAATGGAAACAACAGGAGGAAAAAGATATTAAACAAAGTAGCAAAAGAAGATTCTGAACTTTCTAAAATCAGAAAATATTTTACTGATGACTTTTTTATAAGCGATTTAAAAATCAAAAAAGAGTATATACATCAGTTTTTAAGTTATTGCATCAATAAAGGGATTATTGCAACTTTTAAAAGAAAAAATAAAATTGAACTAACAGAATTACTATTGAAAGAAAGTATAGAGTTTCCTCATAAAATTATAAACAAAAATTTGTATTTGAGTAAAAATTAAAATGGCATGTATGTATTGATAAAAAAAATACTCCCTATGGTATTTTTTTTCTTTTTTATTTTTAATATGTTTTCACAAGAAAAGATGACCCTAATTAGTGGTAGGGTGATAGACACTTTAGGTGTAGTTAAAAATGCAACGGTTATCAACCTAAAAACAAACCAAGGAACTTCATCAAATAAAAGTGGTGAATTTAGAATGTTTGTAAAATTTGGAGATTCTATAAGAGTTTCATCTGTACAACACATCACAAGAATAGTAATAATTGATAAAAACATCATTGATTATAAAAGTCTAAATATTGTTTTAAAATTCAATACTTATCAATTAGAGGAGTTTGAGTTAAAGAGGCATAATTTGTCTGCTAGTTTAGGTATAGATATAAAAGAGGTTCCCAGAAATAAAAAAGATTCTCTGTTAAGAAATGTAATGGATTTCTCTGATATCGACTTTACTGAAGTAGATCATAGAATTGATGCAAACATAAGAATGAAACCGCCTATAGTAAATACAGTTCCAAATTCTTTATCTGATGGAGCTGGAAGTGGTGTTTCAATTCCTTTCAAACATTCTGAGCGTTTATGGGCATTAAGAAGAAAATTAGCTCAAAAAAAAGCGTTTCCATCTAAAGTTTTATCAGAATTAGGAGATGCTTTTTTCTTTGACAAACTAAAAATTCCTGTAGATAAATATTTTCATTTTTTAGAATATTGCAATCCTTTAGGAATAGAAGATCTCCATAAAAAGGGTAAATTTTTAGAACTTATTAAAATTTTAAGAGAAGAAAGTAAATCGTATTTAAAAATCATAAAAAAATAGTAACTTAGCTTAATTACTAAAAACTGTTCAATTTAAAAAATAAAACAAGCTATTTATTCTATGATAAAAAGACGGTTCACAATTTTATTTTTCTTTATTCTTGTCATTCAAACCATGGCACAAGAAAAGACTACGCTTGTTAGTGGAAGAGTTTCAGATTCTATAGGCAGACTTAAAAATGCAACAATTATCAACCTAAAAACAAACCAAGGAACCTCATCAAATAATAATGGTGACTTTAGAATGTTTGTAAAAATTGGTGATTCCATTAAAGTTTCATCCATCCAACATCTCACAAAAATAGTTACAGTAACCAAATCAAATATCGACAATAAAATTATAGCTATTTTTTTAACACCTAAAGTATATCAATTAGATGAATTTGAATTGAAAAAACATGATTTATCTGGTAGGTTAGATATAGACACAAAAGGAGTTCCTAAAAATAAAAAAGATTCTCTATTGAGAGATGTTATGGACTTCTCTAAAGTAAATATGAAAATTATAGAAGCAGACGATTATATTGATCAAAGAGTAAGACCACAAATAAATAAAACAGATCCAAATTTAGCATTTGTTGGTGCTGGGGCAACTGTTGTAATCCCTTTTAAATATTCTGAACGTTTATGGGGCTTAAGAAGAAAATTAGCATTACAAAAAAAATTCCCATACACAATTTTATCAGAATTAGGAGCCATGTTTTTCTTTGATGAACTAAAGATTCCTATGGAAAAATATTTTCATTTTTTAGAATATTGTAATCCTTTAGGAATAGAAAATTTACATAAAGAAGGTAAATTATTAGAGCTTATTAAAATTTTAAGAAAAGAAAGTGTATCGTACTTAAAAATCATTAAAAAAGAGTAATTTGGTCTAATAATTGAACGTAATTTAACATGAAAATCAAAAACATACTTTTGCTATTATGTGTGATTCCACTTCTTTCATTTTCTCCTCATAAATACTATTTAAGTTTAACACAGATAGAATATAAAAGTGAATCTAAATCTCTACAAATAATCATAAATGTTTTTATGGATGATATAGAAACTGCATTAAACAAAGACTATTCTATTGACTTACAACTAACTACCAAAAATGAATTAACAGATAATGATGTTTATTTTAAAAAATATTTGGAACAACATTTACACTTAAAAATTGATGATCTTTCTTCATCATTCAACTATTTAGGAAAAGAATATGATGGTGATTTAGTGTATTTTTATCTTGAAATAGAAAATATTAATAGTTTAAAAACCATAGAAGTAGACAATACAATTTTAATAGACCACTTTCCTGAACAGCAAAATTTAATCAAGTCTAAAGTGTATAAAAAATACAATAGTATTTTATTAACAAAAACAAATGATAAAGGTTTGTTAAAGTTTTAATATTCTTTCCCTTTTCTATGTCCTAATTCTTAATTTGTACCATAATTAATACAACCCAATTAAAATGAAAAAAATAACTTTTTTAGTGTTTTCAATCTGTCTTTTTGTTGCAGCTAATTCTTTTGCTCAGTCAAAAAAAATAACCAAAGAAGGACACACAAATCAAAACAAGTTTAAACAATTAAAAGATGTTTTAGCAACACCAAACAATCAACGTACAGCATCTGGTGCTCCAGGAAAAGAGTATACACAACAAAAAGTTGATTATGTAATGGATATTGTTTTAGATGATGATAAGAAAAAAATTACGGGTTCAGAATTAATTACCTACCATAATAACTCACCTGATGAATTAGCCTACTTATGGGTTCAATTAGATCAAAATATGCGAGCTGCAGATTCTAAAACTCCCGATATTCAACCCACCAAAATTTCTAAAAAAATGAGTGAAAGAAGATTTAACAGAGCTTTTCCTTCTACAACTTTCGATGGTGGATTTAAAATTATGAGTGTTACAAATACTGATGGGAGCAAATTGTCTCATACAATTAACCAAACAATGATGCGTATTAATCTACAAAAACCTCTGGCATCTGGTGAAACATTTCAATTTAATATTTCCTGGTGGTATAACATTAATAACCATAGAACCCAAGGAGGAAGATCTGGTTACGAAGCCTTTCCCGATGGAAATAACAATTATGTAATTGCACAGTTTTATCCAAGAATGTGTGTATATGACAATGTTGAAGGTTGGCAAAATGATCAATTTTGGGGAAGAAGTGAATTTGCTCTTGAGTTTGGAGATTTTACTGTAAATATCACCACTCCAAAAGATCATATACTTGGCGCAACGGGTATTCTACTTAATGAAAAAGAAGTTTTAACAAAAAAACAGTTGAAAAAATTGAATGAAGCAAAAAAATCTTTTGATAAAATTGTATTAATTCAATCTCAGGAAGAAGCAGAAAAAGTAGAAAAGAAACGTTCTAAAAAAACAAAAACTTGGAAATTTAAAGCAACAAACGTTAGAGATTATGCATTTGCAACCTCAAGAAAATTTATTTGGGATGGAATGGCGGTAGACATTAATGGTAAAACTGTTATGGCATACTCTTATTACTCAAGAGAAGCAAATCCTTTGTATGGTGATCATTCTACAAAAGCGGTTGCTCAAACTTTAAAAACATATTCCAGGTACACTTTTGATTACCCTTATCATAAAGCAATTTCTGTAGATGGGCAAATGGGTATGGAATATCCTCAAATTTGCTTTAATCCAGGTAGACCAGATCTTCCAAATGGAGGATATTCTGATAGAATGAAATACAGAATGATCAAAGTTACCATCCATGAAGTAGGACACAACTATTTTCCAATGATTGTAAATTCTGATGAAAGACAATGGACTTGGATGGATGAAGGTCTAAATTCTTATATGGAAATCTTAGCAGAGTTGGACTATGATAAAGACTTTCCAATACGAAGAGGCTTACCAAAAAATATTGTAGGTTATATGAGTGGAGATCAATCCAGAATTGCACCCATTATGTCTAAAGGTGATAATGTATATAGTTTTGGAAATAACGCCTATGGCAAACCAGCCACTGCATTATGGATTTTAAGAGAAACAATAATGGGAAAAGAATTATTTGATCATGCATTTAAAACATATTCACAAAGATGGAAATTTAAACATCCAACTCCTGCAGATTTTTTTAGATCTATGGAAGATGCCTCTGGTGTAGATTTAGATTGGTTTTGGAGAGGTTGGTTTTATACAACTGATGTTACAGATATTGGTATAAAAAGTGTAAAGAAGTATTCAACAAAAAAAGGAGAAAACGCTATAGAATTTGTTGAGGATACCTCAGAGGGCTTAGGTTTTTCAGATAAAAAAGATAAATATCATTATGAAATTACATACAACAAACCAGGAGGTTTAGTAATGCCAATTATTGTAGAATTCAAATATAAAGATGGTACAAAAGAACGAAAAACTTATCCAGCTCAAATTTGGAGGTTTAATGACAAGGAAGTTACTAAAGTATTTTCTTCAGACAAACAAATAGAGAGTATTATGATAGACCCAGATTTAGAAACTGCCGATGTAGATACTTCAAATAATAGCTTTCCAAAAGAAAAATCTAATAAGTTTGATACATTTAAAAACAAAATAAAAGGATAATAATTAATTCAATCCACAAAAAAGAGGCATTACAAAAAATAATGCCTCTTTTTATTATAAAGATTTGTTAAAATTTTAATACTTTTAACTCGATTAACTACTAATTATTAATTTGCTACGCATTTAAAAAATAAATCAAAACAAATGAAAAAAATCACTTTATTAATTCTTTCTATCTTTTTTATAGCTTCATCTGCTTTTGCTCAAGACAACGTAAAATCAGAAGGAGAAAAAAAGAAAAAAACTCCACAAGGTCACACCGATCAAAACAAATTCAGACAAATGAAAGATGTTTTGGCAACTCCAAACGATCAACACACAGCCTCTGGGGCTCCTGGTCATCAATACACTCAACAAAAAGTTGATTATGTAATGGATATCCGCTTAGAAGAGGATACAAATAAAATCTACGGAGACGAAAAAATAACATATCATAACAATTCTAAAGATAATTTAGAATACCTATGGGTTCAGTTAGATCAAAATATGAGAGCTGACGATTCTAAAACTCCGTTAGCACGATCCAATGGAGCATCTATTTTTTCTACTCCTGAAAATTTTAAGAAAAATTTCATGAATGATAAGAAAGGTTTTGGATTTAATATAACTGCTGTTGAAAGTGGTGGAAAACCATTATCACACTTTATAAACAGAACCATGATGCGTATTAATTTACCAAAACCTCTTGCTTCTGGAGAGACTTTTAATTTTAGAATTCAATGGAACTATAAAATAAATGATATCAATAAAGATGGAGGCCGTTCTGGGTTAGAATCTTTTGATGATGGAAATAACAACTATACCATTGCTCAATTTTTCCCGAGATTAGCAGTTTACAATAATGTAGAAGGTTGGCAAAACATGCAATTCTGGGGACGTTCTGAGTGGGCTTTAGAATTTGGAGATTATGAAGTAAATTTAACAGTACCCGCAGACCATATTGTAGATGCAACTGGTGTTTTACAAAATGAAAAAGAAGTACTTAGTAAAACACAACGTAAACGTTGGGAAAAAGCAAGAAAAACTTTTGATAACCCTGTATTAATTGTAACACAAGCGGAAGCTGAAAAAGCTGAGAAAAACCGCTCAACAAAAACAAAAACTTGGAAATTTAAAGCTAAAAGGGTTCGTGATTTTGCTTGGGCATCATCAAGAAAATATATTTGGGACGCAATGGCTACCAACATAAATGGTAAAACTGTCATGGCGGTTTCTTTATATCCTAAAGAAGGAAACCCTTTATGGGAAGAGCATTCTACAAGAGCAGTCGCTACAACACTTATTGAATATTCTAAATTAACATTTGATTATCCTTATCCAAAAGCTATTTCTGTTCATTCTGAAAGACAAGGAATGGAATATCCAATGATTTGCTTCAACTTTGGAAGACCAAATCCAGATGGAACTTACTCTGACAGGACTAAAAAAGGGATGATTGGTGTAATTATTCATGAAATTGGTCATAACTTCTTTCCTATGATTGTAAATTCTGATGAAAGACAATGGACTTGGATGGATGAAGGTTTAAACTCTTTCGTAGAAATTTTAGCTGAAGACGTATATGACCCAGAATTATTTGCTTCAAATCCAGCAAAACAAATTACAAGATACATGGGTGGAGATCAAAGTAATATCTCTCCTATAATGTCTCAGGGAGATTACGTAAAACAATTTGGACCCAATGCTTATACAAAACCAGCTGCTGGTTTATATATCTTAAGAAAAACAATTATGGGTCCAGAATTATTTGATCATGCTTTTAGAACCTATTCTAAACGTTGGATGTTTAAACACCCAACACCAGCAGATTTCTTTAGATCTATGGAAGATGCCTCTGGAATGGATTTAGATTGGTTTTGGAGAGGTTGGTTCTACACAACTGATGTTACTGATATTGGAATAAAAACAGTTAAACCTTTATATCTAACAGACAAACCAAGCGAAAGAGTTGTAAAGTTAAAAGAACAATACAAACAATATTTCGATAGTTTAGGAGATTTAGTTTATATCACTGACAAAAAAGAAGATGCAAACCCAAATGCTATGGATACATATGCTGGTGGTGAAGAAGTTCCTTCATATATTTATTCTGTTGAATTTGAAAAACCTGGAGGTTTGGTTATGCCAATTATTGTTGAGCTAACATATGCAGATGATACTAAAGAGAGAGTGACATTTCCTGCTCAAATTTGGATGAAGAATGACAATACGGTAAAAAGAGTATTTTCTTCAACCCAAGAAATTAAAAGTATAAAAGTAGATCCAGATTTTGAAACAGCAGATGTAGATACATCGAATAATAGCTGGCCTAAAAAAGAAGCTTCTAAGTTTGATGAATTCAAAAATAAAGTGAAGGGATAACTTTTTATCCTATGATATTAAAAAGCCTCGGTAATCGAGGCTTTTTTTTGTAAAAAATTACAGAAAATTCTTTGATTAAAAAATAAAACGACATTACATCTTATTTATAAGTTTAATATTACATTTATTTCATTGTAACAGTTGATTTTCTTAACATTAACCAACCTCCAATTAAAACTAAGGGAATACTTAATATTTGCCCTGTATTTAAAGCATTAAAAACCCAATCTTCTCTTCCCTCTACCTGAGGTTCTTTTAAGAATTCGATGAAGAAACGTAAAGACCAAAGAACCACCATAAATAGACCAAAAAGATATCCAGTCTGTTGTTTTTTTGTTGTTTTCCAATATATACTCCACAATATAAAAAATAAGGCTAAGTAGCTAATAGCCTCATATAATTGAGTTGGGTGCCTTGGTGTAGTTTCTCCAGCTGCTTTAAAAATCACTCCAAAACTAGAACCTGTTTCTTTACCATAAATTTCTGAGTTGAAAAAATTACCAAAACGAATAAAAAAACCTGCTAAAGCAACCATTATTGCTAGCCTATCTAATATAAATAACCAAGGTTTTTGTAAATGTTTTTTTGCATAAAAGTATAAGGCTATTGGGATAGCAATTGCAGCACCATGACTTGCAAAACCTGTATAGCCTGTAAATTTCCATCCTTTTATAATTCCAAATAAGCTGCTGTTTGCACTTTCTTTTATTGGTAAAAATATTTCTAATAAATGATCTTGATAATAATCCCAACTGTAAAAGAAAACATCTCCTAAACGCATTCCTATTAGCATAGAAATAAAAGTGTACATAAAAAGTGGGTCTACTTTTTCTGGAGAAATTTTATCTTCAACATATATTTTTTTCATTAAGTATATACCTATTAAGAAGGCTAATACAAACATTAAACTATACCATCGAACTACAAAAAAACCTAAATCTATTCCTACAGAAGGGTCCCACTCTATTGCTAAAAAATTCATATACTATTGTCTTTGTGTCATTACCAATAAAATGCAATCTGTATTTAAAATCAGATTAATTATCCATTATTAATAGCAATAACATTAATTAATTAATTATTCTTTCTTTTCAGGAACAGGATCATAACCACTCCCCCCCCATGGATGACAACTCAATATTCTTTTCAACGCCAACCATCCACCATAAAATAAACCATGTTTTTTTAGGGCCTCTATTGTATAATTCGAACATGTAGGGTTATATCTACATGTTGATGGTGTATATGGTGAAATTGCGGTTTGATAAAAACGAACCAACAAAATAAATGGATATGAGAGTATATTTTTCAATTTAATTTATTGAAAAAGTTGTTCCTTCTCTACCATCTTTTAATTGAATACCTAATTCAATTAACTCGTCTCTAATTTGATCTGACAATGCCCAATCTTTATTTTCTCTTGCTTCTTTTCTTAATTTAATAAGCAACTCCACTACTCCATTAATCTTATCAGAACTATTGTGTTGTGTTTCATTTTTTAATCCTAAAACATCAAAAACAAAGGCATTGATTGTTTTTTGAAACTCCATTAAGTCATCTTCAGAAATTGTTTCTTTATCTTCTCTTAACAGATTGATAATTTTAACAGCTTGAAATAAATGAGCAATTAAAATTGGTGTATTAAAATCATCATTCATTGCGTCGTAACACTGCTGTTTCCATGTTGAAATATCAAATGATGAGGTTTTACTTGTTTTGATATTTTGCAATGAGTTTACTGCATCCATTAATTTAAGGTATCCTTTTTCAGAAGCTTCTAATGCATCATTAGAAAAATCTAAAATACTTCTGTAATGAGCTTGCATATTAAAGAATCGAACTACGCTTGGCGTAAATGCTTTACTTAATATGTTATTTTCTCCTGTTAAAATTTCTTTAGGCAGCACAAAATTACCAGTAGATTTCGCCATTTTCTGACTATTTAACAACAACATATTTGCGTGCATCCAATAATTCACTGGAGTTTTTCCACTACAAACATGAGATTGTGCAATTTCACATTCGTGATGTGGAAATTTTAGATCCATTCCTCCACCGTGAATATCAAATTGTTCGCCTAAATATTTTGTACTCATTACCGAACATTCTAAATGCCAACCAGGAAAACCATCACCCCAAGGTGAAGGCCAGCGCATAATGTGTCTCTCATCGGCTTGCTTCCAGAGAGCAAAATCTTGTGGATTTTTCTTATCAGATTGCCCATCTAAAGTTCTGGTATTATGAATAGCATCTTCCATTTTTCTACCAGAAAGAATTCCATAATTTTTACCTTCTTCGTTATATTTTAAAACGTCAAAATAAACTGAACCATTTATCTGATAAGCAAATCCTTTTTCTATGATTTCTTTAATCATTTCTATTTGCTCTACAATATGACCCGTTGCTGTTGGCTCAATACTTGGTGGTAAAAAATTGAATTTTTCTAAAGTTTCATGAAAATCAACCGTGTAACGTTGAACAACTTCCATGGGTTCAATTTCTTCTAAACGTGCTTTTTTAGAAATTCTATCTTCGCCTTCATCTGCGTCATTTTCTAAATGACCAGCATCCGTTATATTGCGAACATACCGAACTTTATATCCTAAATGTTGTAAATATCGAAACACCATATCAAAAGACATAAATGTTCTTACATTTCCTAGATGAACATTACTGTAAACAGTTGGACCACAAACATACATACCAACTCGGCCTTCTGTTAACGGTTTAAAAAGCGCTTTACTTTTGGTAAGAGAATTGTAAATTTTAAGTTTATTTTCTTTATAGAGTTCCATTAAAAAGTGACTTTTTACAGAGGCTAAATATAGGTACTTTAAAAAGAATAGCGAAATGGAATTTGAGAGAAGTTTTCTTAATATGAATTATATAAATAATTAAACATAATACTACTCTATTTCATATTAATTTAAAAATATTTTTAGTTTTTTTTAATTGTTAAAAATTTTAGATTTTCATTATCTAGTTTCACTTAATTATACTTAATATGTATTATACACAGACTCTTCAAAATTAAACAATACTTCAATGCTTTTTGTTTCTATAATAAAATAGAACAAAATTTAAAATGAAAATTTACATGAATAGCTCTCAAAATTCATTGTATCCATTTAGATATTTTATAAATACAAATAGAGTATTTATACTTCTACAAAATATTATTTAACATTAAATAAAATAACAAATACATTGCTTGAAATACAACTATATTTGTAACTTTTCATAATTATATTCTTACAAATTTATAGTTAGTTTAACAAGTTTTAGTCAGTCTCATAAATACTTTCTTGGTATAAAGACACTACATTTATTGCCTTGTTGCATTTTGAGTGAATTTTTATTTCTAAATTTACATAATTTACTTATTATCATGAATAAAAAATCTTCTGCAATAAACGAAAAAAAGGGAGTTTCTCAACCTGGTACTACTAGTAAAAAAAGTGCGGAAAAAGTAAAGCTAAATAGAGTAAAACAAAACTCTGTAGATGAGTTTGTTTCCAAAATTTTAGAAGGAAATATTACTTTCTTAAGTAAGGCAATTACGCTAGTTGAAAGTACCAATGCAAGCCATCAAAAAAAAGCAAACAAAATTTTAGAGCGTTGTTTAGCCTTTGCAAACAAATCTGTTAGAATAGGAATTACTGGAGTTCCTGGAGTTGGAAAAAGTACGTTTATTGAGTCTTTTGGAAAACACCTTACAACTCAAGGAAAGAAAGTTGCTGTCTTAGCTGTAGACCCTAGTAGTTCTGTAAATAAAGGTTCTATCTTAGGAGATAAAACAAGAATGGAAGAGTTGGTAACAGATACGAATGCATTTATTAGACCCTCTCCTTCTGGAAATTCGTTGGGTGGCGTTGCACAAAAAACACGAGAAAGTATCATTCTTTGTGAAGCTGCTGGTTTTGATACTATTATTATTGAAACTGTTGGTGTTGGCCAATCTGAAACTGTGGTCCATTCTATGGTAGATTTCTTTTTATTATTAAAATTAGCAGGTGCTGGCGATGAATTACAAGGAATTAAACGTGGAATTATAGAAATGGCAGATGCAATTGTAATAAATAAAGCAGATGGTGATAATGAAAAAAACACAAAAATTGCCAAAGTTGAATTTAATAGAGCCCTAAATTTATACCCAATAAAAGAGAGTACATGGCAACCAAAAGTACTTACTGCAAGTGCTCTTAATAATATAGGAATCGAAAAAATTGATAAAATGATTGTTGATTATATTTCTTTAACCAAAAAAAATAACTATTTCAATAAAAAAAGAAACGCTCAAAATAAATATTGGTTATTAGCAACCATTGAACAACAGTTAAAAGATGATTTTTATCAAAAATCAATAATTAAAAATGCTCTTTCTAAAGAAATAAGTAATTTAGAAAGCGGAAAAACAACTCCCTTTAATGCTGCTAAAAGATTATTAAATTTGTAGTTTTAATATAAGTTTATACAACGTAATTCAGAATAATTAGATGACAACTTTATTAATAAATATCAAGGAGCTTATTCAAGTTAGAGAAATTTCAATAAAAAAAGTTTCTGGTGCTCAGATGAATATTTTACCTACCATTAAAAATGCTTTTTTATTAATTGAAGATGATAGAATTGTTGATTTTGGTTCTATGGAAAATTTATCAGTTTTTGCAGACAAAAATATTGATTGTACCAATAAAATGATTCTACCAACTTGGTGTGATTCTCATACTCATATTGTTTATGCTGGCAATAGGGAACAAGAATTTATTGATAGAATTAATGGTTTATCCTATGAAGAAATTGCCAATAATGGTGGTGGGATATTAAATTCAGCCAAAAAATTACAAGAAACCTCTGAACAAGATTTATATTTTCAATCTGCTATTCGTTTAGAAGAAGTGATGCAATTAGGAACTGGTGCTGTTGAAATTAAATCTGGTTATGGTTTAACGGTTGAATCTGAATTAAAAATGTTGCGCGTCATCAAAAAATTAAGAGAAAACTACAGCATACCCATCAAAGCAACTTTTCTAGGTGCACATGCTTTTCCAACAGAATATATCCATAATAAAGAAGGCTATATTAATTTAATTATTGATGAAATGTTACCTAAAATTGCTCAGGAGAATTTAGCAGATTTCATTGATGTGTTTTGTGAAAAAGGTTACTTTTCTGTTGAAGATACGGATCGAATTTTACACGCTGGAAAAAAGTATGGTTTAATTCCCAAAGTTCATGTAAATCAGTTTACAACTATTGGGGGTGTTAAAGTTAGTGTAAAACATAAGGCCCTTTCAGTTGATCATTTAGAAGTTTTAAATGATGAAGATGTTAGCGCACTGATATCATCAGAGACAATGCCAGTTGCGCTTCCCTCTTGTTCTTATTTTTTAAGTATTCCTTATACACCAGCAAGAAAATTAATTGACACTGGTTTGTCTTTAGCTTTAGCAACAGATTTTAATCCAGGTTCTACTCCTTCTGGAAATATGAATTTTGTTCTAGCAACTGCTTGTATTAAAATGGGTATGACACCAGAGGAAGCTATTAATGCAGCAACTATAAATGGTGCTTATGCAATGAATGTATCCAATGAGGTTGGAAGTATTACAAAAGGAAAAAAAGCTAATTTTATTATTACAAAAAAAATACCCTCTTACGGGTTTATCCCTTATAGTTTTGGCTCTAACTTAATTGATACTGTTTTTATTAACGGAAAATCAATTTAATTGGTAGTTTTATAAAATCCTGAAAGAACTAAGATTGTTTTAACAATTATTTTAAAGTCATTAAATAAGCTCCAATTTATAACATACTGTTTATTTAATTCTACTTTTTGTGGCCATAAAATAAAATCATTGTATACTGATGGATTTTTGTGACTTTTTAATAACTGTTCTTCATTAGAAAATTTTAAAGTAGCTAATGAGGTGAGTCCAGGTTTAACAGAGAGGATAATTTTGTCTTTTTCTTTTAATTTATCAGCATACCCTAGAACGTCTGGTCTTGGACCAACCATACTCATCTGACCAAAAAAAACATTATAAATTTGAGGAAGTTCATCCAATTTTGTTTTTCTAATAAAATTACCAAAAGAAGAAATAGTTGACTCTTTATTTAATCTCATAGATTTTATCTTGTAAATAGTAAAAATAGTTGCGTTTTCCCCTACTCTTTTTTGAAAGAAAACTCCATATTCTTGATTAATAATTGTAGAAATTATAATTAAAATAAAAATTGGGACTGTAAAAATTACAATCCCAATAAATGACAAAATAATATCAACAAATCTTTTAGTTAGTCTTTGCTTTTTAGAAAGCATTATCTTTTTGGTTTAAATAAATTTAGAAATTTAGAAAAAATGGTTTCTTTTTCTTCATTTTCATGATACCCATATCCATATTTACCATATCCGTAACCATAACCATAACCATAACCATAACCGTAACCGTATTTACTTGTAATAGAAAAATCATTTAATAAATAGCTAATATTAGTTACCTCTTTATTTCTATACTTCTCATCTATCATCTTCATCATTCCTTTCTCTGAATAATTCTGTCTAATTATATAAATTATAGCATCAGAGTATCTGAATATCTCTAGAGCATCCGAAACTAAACCTACTGGAGGTGTATCTATAATTATATAATCATATTCTTTTTGAAGATAAGTAATCAGTTTATCGGCCTCTGGATTTAATAATAACTCAGATGGATTTGGCGGAATAGGCCCAGAAAGAATAACATCTAAATTTGGAATTTTTGTAGGCCTAATAATTTCTTGAATTGTCTTCTGATTTATTAAATAGTTGACTACACCAATATCATTTACAAAATCAAAATCTGGGTAAATTTTTGGTTTACGTAAGTCTAAACCCAATAAAATTGTTTTTTTTCCACTCAAAGCAAAAACGGTTGCCATATTAATGGAAATCATTGTTTTCCCTTCTCCACTAACAGAGGAGGTCAATAATAATGTTTTAGATTTATCTTTTGTTGTATTGTTAAATAAAAACTGAATATTAGATCTTATAGCCCTAAATGATTCTGCTACAGAAGATTTTGGTCTTTCAAAAACTGCCAAGTTATTTTTCCCTTGGTTTCGTCCTACAACACCTATAACTGGTATTGAATAATTTTTTTCTATTTCTTCTACAGTATGAATTTTATTATCTAAAACTTCTCTAATGATAATGTAGAACAATGGTAAAATTGTCCCTAACATCAGGGCTAATAAATTATTAAAGTTTGTGTTTGGATATATTAACGATGCTTCTATCGATTTGGCAGAATCAATTACTTTAACATCTGAAACGTTAGCTGCAATTGTTGTTCCGGCTTCATAACTTTTTTGCTTTAAATAGTTATAATTTGACTCTGATAGTTGATAATTTCTTTCAAACTTAATTAAACCTTGCTCTCTCTTTGGTAATTTTTTTAGCTTATTGTTGAAGGAAGATAGTGTTTGAGTGAGTTTCTTTATTTGATTTCTATTTATAATTTTTAGGTTTGTAATATTTTCTAATAAATTATTTTTTGCTAATGTAATTTCATTATTTAAGTTTTTGAAAGTAGGAAAATCATCAGTCACAAAATTCCGTAATGCTTCCCTTTCTTTAGATTTAATAATTAATAAATTTATTTCTGTTATAATCTTGGCATCTTGAATTTCAATAAGGGCTGGCACAGGTATATTATCATCATATTTATTATGATTTAAAATATAGCTTTTTAAATTAGTTAAATAATCATTACTTTCCTTTAAACGACTTATTTGGTTATCAATCTCAATGGTTTGATTATAGATTTCAGAGCCCTCTGTAGAAATATCAAAAATATTATTATTCTCTTTGTAAATTCCTAGCTCTTTTTCTATTCTTTTTAAACTGTCTTCTTCTTGTGTAAGAAATTTATCTATATAAATTTTTGTTTTTCTTGCATACTCAATCTTTTGTTCTTTTTTATCTCTTTCTAAAATATTAACTGTAGCGTTTAAATAATCTTCAATTCTTTTTTTATTACTTCCTTGCATTTCTAATTTCAACATCGATGCAGCTTGTGTAATACTATTTACCGTAACATTTCTATAACCTGCAACAACACTATTAAAATTTGCAAACTTTATAAAATATTTTTGACCAATTATGAATGTTTTATTTTTTAAAATTTTGAAATTTAAAAAAGGAGTTTTTACATCTTGATTGATAAAATATTCTTTTGAAAATGTTGGTTCATCAGAAACATAAGAACTTATTTGATTCGTTTTGTATATAATTGTACTATTAGAGTTTACATCATTAAAATCAAACGAAAGTTTTAATTTATTTTCACTTACTATTTCAAACTCGATAAGATTGTTATATAATTGGGGTTTACTTTTATCAAGGTCTATAGTAAAAGGTATTTCTCCATAAACATCTTCTAATCTGTATCTACCTTCTTGTAGATATTCAATGAAAAAATTTAGAGAATCTACAACCTTTTCATTATGAGATCTAGATTTTAAAGTAACTCTAACTGTTTCAATTTCATCACTAGCACCTCCCCAGTTAAATGCAATGTTAGTTCCTGTAGAAAACAATGGATTATTTTCTTCTTTGACAGAAATTGTAGTATTTAAATTATATCTTTTTTGCTTGTATCCATTTAAAAATTTGGCAACAATAAAAGCAATTATTAATGTTACCAAAAAAAGTTTCCAATATGCTAAAACTTTGTATAAATATGATTTAATATCAACAGAACCTTGTACAGGATTTTTATTAAAATTCATTTTATAGTCCATAAATTTTATAAATTTCTAGCTAAAATAAAGATTGAAGTTAATAGCGTAAATACAGAAACAACAGAAGATAATGTTTGAAGACCGGTAGTTCCTGATCCCCAAGCCTTTTGTTTTAATGGAATAACATTAATAATATCATTTGGTTTAATGTAAAATACGGTAGAATTAAAAATATTTACATCTGTAAGGTCAACTAAAAATTTTTCTGTCCCCGTGATAGAATTTCTGATAATTTCTACTTTTTTTCTATTTCCTACGGTAGTAATATCTCCAGAGTTAGCAATAGCATCAATAATAGAAACCTTATTTTGAAATATCACCTTTGGACCAGGATTATTTACCTCACCAATTATAGTGTATTTAATTCCTGATAACTTAACAACAATAAATACATCATCTTTATTCTTAAACCATTTCCAAAATTTTTCTTCTAATTTCTTTCTTACTTCTACAATTGTATACCCTAGAACATTAACCTCCCCTATGTATGGTAATCTAATATTACCATGACTATCAATACTATAATCTGAAAAATAACCACTACTAGAATTAAAATTTTGTGAATTATTTGCATTAACATTTGAAGATTGTTGTCCTTTTTTAAACATACTTATATCAATCAGTTCATTTTTTGCTGATTGAATTTCAATATTTATCATATCATCTACTTGAAGTTTGTAAGGCACATTGTTGATTCTATCTATATCTTTTTTAACAACTGGAGTTCCTTGTAAATAAATTAAATCTTTACTAGGTATACAAGATCCCATAGAAATTAGGATAGCAAATATTATAATTCTGTTAATCATTTTTAATTTTTAATCATAGTAACATTCACAAATATACTTTTTATAAGTGGTTTCATATAATTTTATTTTATTTTCGTAATTCATTTCATTTATTCAGATGAATATAGTAGTAGAATACCTAAAGTTCTTTCTAAAATCTTCTAACCAATATGGTGTTCATTCTCCATTTGTTTATAATTTCACAACCAAATGTCTTAGAAAAAAAACAGATCCAAATGTATGGCATTCTTTCTTAAAAATTAAGAGACAATTATTAGAAAACAAAACAACCTTAAAAGTTACAGATTTTGGAACAGGTTCAAGAATTTTTAAAAGTGATAAACGCAAAGTATCTAAAATAACTAAAATAGCAGGAATATCAAATAAAAAAGCAAGACTTCTAATTCTCTTAGTTCACTATTTTCGTCCAGAAAACATTTTGGAAATTGGCACATCATTAGGTTTGGGCACCTCTGCTATTAAAATTGGATACAAAAACTCAAAAATGATAACATTAGAAGGTTGCCCAGAAACCAGTAAAGTAGCTTTTGATTTATTTAAAAAAAATAATTTTATACATATTAATATCATAACAGGAAACTTCAATGAAACACTGCCTGATGTTTCAAAAAATAATAATTTTGATTTTATTTATTTCGATGGAAACCATAACAAAAAATCAACCTTAGCCTATTTTGAAACCTGTTTACGTACTATAAATAATAATTCCGTTTGGGTTTTTGATGATATTTATTGGAGCAAAGAAATGAAAGAAGCTTGGGTAGAAATTAAAAATCATCCAAAAGTTACAGTCACTGTAGATATATTTTATTGGGGAATAGTCTTCTTTAGAAAAGAACAAGCAAAAGAGCATTTCAAAATTAGAGTTTAACAAGGTTTTAGAAATTAAACTTTGTAACTTTGAAATTTTGAAACTTATTTTTATGAAAATATATACTAAAACTGGAGACGCTGGTACAACTGCACTTTTTGGAGGAACAAGAGTTAAGAAATACAATTTACGTATAGAAAGTTATGGAACAGTAGACGAACTAAACGCCTATATTGGTTTAATAAAAGACCAAGAAATTAACCATTCTATAAAAGAATCTTTGCTAAGGATTCAAAATGAACTATTCACTCTAGGGGCAATGTTAGCAACCCCTCCAGAAAAGGAAACTTTAAAAAGTGGAAAAGAACGACTCAATATTCCTAAAATTAATAAAGACTCTATTCAATTTTTAGAACAAGAAATAGATAAAATGGATTTAGACCTTCCTCAAATGACCCATTTTATCTTACCAGGAGGTCATCAAGCAGTGTCATTTTGTCACATAGCAAGGTGCGTTTGCAGACGTTCTGAAAGACTTTCAGTAGAACTAAATGATCAAGAAAATATAAATAACAACATTTTAAAATACTTAAACCGACTTTCTGACTATCTTTTTGTGTTGGCACGGAAATTGTCTAAAGATATGTTAGTAGAGGAAATTAAGTGGATTCCTGAAAAAAATTAGTACGTTCTTTTATTTTAGATTTTAAATTTCTTAAAAAAGCCTTGCATAATTCAGTAAAAAAATTATTTTTGCACAAAATTAAATATTAAGAAATGTATTGGACATTAGAATTAGCATCTTATTTAGCAGATGCGCCTTGGCCAGCAACCAAAGACGAATTAATAGATTATGCTATAAGAACTGGATCTCCTTTAGAAGTAGTAGAAAATCTACAAGATATAGAAGATGAAGGCGATTCATATGATTCAATTGTTGAGATTTGGCCAGATTACCCAACCGAAGATGATTATCTTTGGAACGAAGATGAGTACTAAAAAACAATTAAAATATAAAAAGTCTCTTTAGAGACTTTTTTTTGTTTAATACTTTATTTCATCAAAAATAAAGTATTAACCTATTGAATTACAACAAAGTATTGCAACAAATAATTATTGCAATTAAAAATACACATAAATGAGCATATTAAATTCTGTAATCAAACTTTTTGTAGGTGATAAACAACAAAAAGATTTAAAAATTTTACAACCCGTAGTTGACAATGTTAAGAAATTTGAATCAGATATTTCTAAACTATCAAATGATGAGTTAAGAGCAAAAACTTTAGAATTTAAAGATACAATTAAAGTAGCTACAAAAGAGTTTGATGATAAAATTAAGGCTTTAGAAGAAGAAGCAAAAAATGCTGATATTGACAGACAAGAAGATATTTACACAGAAATAGATTCTTTAAAAGACCAAGCATATGCAGTTTCTGAAGAAACTTTAAACTTCATTATGCCAGAAGCTTTTGCTGTTGTGAAAGAAACTGCAAAACGTTTTGTAGAGAATACAGAAATAGAAGTTACTGCATCTGCTTATGATAGAGAATTATCTGGAATTAGAGATCACGTTATTTTAGAAGGCGATAAAGCAATTTGGCAAAACTCCTGGGATGCAGCTGGAAAACCTGTTACTTGGGACATGATACATTATGATGTTCAGCTAATTGGAGGTTCTGTTTTACACCAAGGTAAAATTGCAGAAATGATGACTGGTGAAGGAAAAACTTTGGTCTCTACGCTGCCAGTATATTTAAATGCTTTAACAGGAAATGGAGTTCATTTAGTAACTGTAAATGATTATTTAGCAAAACGAGATAAAGCCTGGATGGGACCAATTTTCGAATTTCATGGCTTAACAACAGATTGTATAGATTACCATCAACCAAATTCTGATGAGCGAAGAAAAGCATACAATGCAGATATTACTTATGGAACAAATAACGAATTTGGTTTTGATTATTTACGTGATAATATGGCAAGCTCTAAAGATGATTTGGTACAACGCTCACCAAACTATGCAATTATAGATGAAGTAGATTCTGTTTTAATAGATGATGCAAGAACTCCTTTAATTATTTCTGGTCCCGTTCCTCAAGGAGACAGACATGAATTTAACGAGTTAAAACCATTGGTAAATGATTTAGTTAGTATTCAAAGTAAATATTTAATTGGTGTTTTAGCAGAAGCAAAAAAATTAATTGCTGCTGGTGATACTAAAGAAGGTGGATTTCAATTGTTAAGAGTTTACAGAGGTTTGCCTAAAAATAAAGCTTTAATTAAATTTTTATCCCAAGAAGGAATTAAACAAATTCTTCAAAAGACAGAAAACTACTACATGCAAGACAACAACAAATTAATGCCTGAAGTAGATGAAGCTTTGTGGTTTGTTGTTGAAGAAAAAAACAATCAAATTGACTTATCAGACAAAGGAATTGCCCATTTATCTGAAAAAACAAAAAATGATAACTTCTTTGTTTTGCCAGATATTGGTGTAAAAATTGGAGAAATTGATAACGCAGATATATCATCAGAAGAAAAAGCCTCTCAAAAAGAAGAGTTGTACAAAGATTTCAGCATAAAAAGTGAACGTATTCATACCATGAATCAACTTTTAAAAGCCTACACTGTTTTTGAGAAAGACGTAGAGTACGTTGTTATGGAAAATAAGGTAATGATTGTTGACGAGCAAACGGGTCGTATTATGGACGGTCGTCGATATTCAGATGGATTACATCAAGCAATTGAAGCAAAAGAAAATGTAAAAATTGAAGATGCCACTCAAACATTTGCAACAGTAACGTTACAAAATTACTTTAGAATGTACAGAAAACTCTCTGGAATGACTGGAACTGCAATTACAGAAGCCGGCGAGTTATGGGAAATTTATAAATTGGATGTTGTAGAAATTCCTACAAACAAACCAATTCAAAGAGATGATAAAGAAGATTTAATCTACAAAACTGCTCGTGAAAAATACAACGCAGTAATTGAAGATATTGTGAAATTGGTTGCAGCTAATCGTCCAGTATTAGTAGGAACTACCTCAGTAGAAATATCAGAGTTATTAGGAAGAATGTTGCAAATGCGTAAAATTCCTCATAATATTTTAAATGCAAAATTACACAAACGCGAAGCAGACGTTGTTGCAGAAGCTGGAAACCCAGGTGTGGTAACAATTGCAACAAATATGGCAGGTCGTGGAACAGATATTAAATTATCTGAAGAAGTAAAAAAAGCAGGTGGTTTGGCAATTGTTGGTACAGAAAGACACGATTCTAGACGTGTAGATAGACAGTTAAGAGGACGTGCAGGAAGACAAGGTGATGTTGGTTCATCCCAATTTTATGTCGCACTAGATGACAATTTAATGCGGTTGTTTGGTTCTGATAGAATTGCTAAAATGATGGATAGAATGGGATTAAAAGAAGGTGAGGTAATTCAGCATTCTATGATTACCAAGTCTATAGAAAGAGCGCAAAAGAAAGTGGAAGAAAACAACTTTGGTATTCGTAAACGCCTGTTAGAATACGATGATATTATGAACTCTCAACGTGAGTTTGTTTATAAAAGAAGAAGAAATGCTTTGGACGGAAAACGTTTACAAGTAGATATCGCAAATATGATTTATGACACATGTGAGTCTATTATAAATAGTAATAAAGCAGCCAAAGATTTTCAAAATTTTGAATTTGAATTGATTAAATTCTCTTCAATGACTTCCCCTTTTTCTGAAGAAGAATTTGAAAAAATGTCTGAAAAACAATTAGCTGATAAGCTGTATGATATTGTTTCAGAGCATTACAAAAATAAAATTGAAAGAAATGCAGTTTTAGCATATCCAGTAATTAAAGACGTTTTTGAGAATGAAGGTGATAGATATGAACGAATTGTTGTTCCTTTTACAGACGGAATTAAATCTTTACAAGTTGTTACCAATTTAAAAGAGGCTTATGAGAGCGATGGAAAAAGTCTAGTGACCGACTTCGAAAAAAACATAACACTGGCAATTATTGATGAAAATTGGAAAGAGCATTTGCGTAAAATGGACGAATTGAAACATTCTGTTCAAAATGCTTCTTATGAGCAAAAAGACCCTTTATTAATTTATAAATTTGAAGCCTTTGAGTTATTTAAATTAACAGTTGATCAAATTAATAAAGAAGTACTTTCTTTCTTATTTAAAGGGGAATTACCCACTCAAGATAGAAATCAAATTTCCGAAGCTCGTCAACAAAAAAGACAACGTTTAAATACCTCTAAAGCAGAAGTTCAAAACTCTACTGAACAGGCCATACAAAATTCTAGACAACAACAACAAGAGCCTGTTGAAACTATTGTACGTGAACAACCAAAAATTGGTAGAAATGAACGTATAACAGTCAAAAATGTAATGAGTGGAGAAGAAAAAGTAATGAAATACAAACAAGCAATACCTTTAATTGATAAAGGAGAATGGGTTTTGGTGAATAAATAAATTTAATTTTTGATTCTTTTTTTAGAATCACATCACTAAATCTCAAAATAATTAGAACTTAAAATAAGTTCAGATAGTCAAAAATTAAAATCCGTTTAGAAATAAATTCTAAACGGATTTTAATATGATAAATTCTACTCTTTAGAATTGAGTATCCATTTGTAAATATTGTAAAAACTCTTTTTTTGTTTCTTTCTCTTTGAACTTTCCTCCAAATTCTGAGGTTACAGTAGAGCTTTCAATATCTTTAATTCCTCTTGAATTTACACACAAATGTTTTGCATCTATTACACAGGCAACATCATCTGTCCCCAGAGCTTCTTTCATTGCTTGCACAATTTGCATTGTTAGGCGTTCTTGCACTTGTGGTCTTTTAGAAAAATATTCTACAATTCTGTTCATTTTAGACAATCCAATTACTTTTCCGTCAGAAATATACGCAACATGCGCTCTACCAATAATTGGCAATAAATGGTGTTCGCATGTAGAGTATACCACAATATTTTTTTCTACCAACATTTCACCATACTTATAATTATTGTCAAATGTGGATGCTTTTGGCTTGTTTGCAGGATTCAACCCCATAAACATTTCATTTACAAAAGCTTTGGCAACTCTTCTTGGAGTTCCTTTTAAACTATCATCATTTAAATCCATTCCTAAAGTGTAAAGAATATCTTTAATGTTTTCTTGGATTTTTACTATTTTTTCATTGTCAGAAATATCAAAAGCGTCGGGTCTTATTGGATTTTCTGCGGATGTTGCCACATGATTCTCCCCTATCTCTTCAATTCTTTCGTCATTCATTTTGCTATTCAATTCAAACATTTCAATCGGTTATTAGAGTGCAAATTTACGTGTTTACAACGTATTATATTCGTTTATTAATAAATTATACCTATCAAAAAATAATTTTTATATTTTTAACTTATGAATTAATTCCGGCAGTGAACATTTTATTTGTTCACCAGATTTCATATTCTTCAGCATAAAAATATCATTTTCTACTTTAGAAACTACAAACTCAATTTCTCTGTTAGCTACATACTTCCATTGTCGCTTTTGAGCTTTATTGCTTTCACCCAAATCTGGGTAAAATTCAGATTTAATATTATTTTCTCTTAAAATTTTTATCGCTTTCATTTTTGTAAAGGCAGAAGATGCATCAAAGTTTAAGAAAATTACTTTCGGTTTTGGTAAATGAACAACTTTAAACAATCCTAATTCTTCAAGAACTAAATAGATTCTGTCCAGACCAAAAGAAATTCCAACTCCAGAAACATTTTTGAGTCCAAAAACACCTGTTAAATCATCATATCTTCCTCCTCCTCCAATAGAACCCATTTTTACATTTTCTGGGGCAGAAACTTCAAAAATGGCTCCTGTATAATAGTTTAAACCTCTTGCTAAAGTAACATCTACTTCTAAAGTTGCCGTTTCTAAACCTAATTTATCAATAGATTGGATTACAAAACGCAACTCTTCTACTCCACTTTTTCCTTCTTCTGAAGTTTGTAACATGGTTTCTAATGAAGTTAATTTCTCTAAATTAGAACCTGTAAAATTAAATAAAGGCTGTACTTTTTGGATAGCTGTTTCCGTAATTCCTTTAGATAACATTTCTTTTACAACACCCTCTTTACCTATTTTATCTAGCTTATCCAAAGCAACTGTAAAATGAATTAATTTCTCTTGAGCGCCAATAACTTCTGCAATTCCAGATAGTATTTTTCTATTGTTTATTTTAATTGTAGTTCCTTTTAAACCTAGTTTACTAAAAACAGTGTCGTACAATTGCACAAACTCAACTTCTTGCCATGGAGAAGTACTACCAACTATATCTGCATCACATTGAAAAAACTCTCTAAATCGTCCTTTTTGAGGCCTATCTGCTCTCCAAACTGGTTGTACTTGATACCGTTTAAAAGGGAATGTAATATCGTTTTGGTGCTGAACAACGTATCTTGCAAAAGGAACTGTTAAATCATATCTCAATGCTTTTTCAGAAATTTGAGAAGTAACTCTTAAACTGTCTTTTTCTGATAATAATTCTTCATCTGCTTTCTTTAAATAATCACCAGAATTCAAAATCTTAAAAACCAATCGGTCTCCTTCTTCACCATATTTCCCCATCAAAGTTGATGAATTTTCAAAACTTGGGGTTTCTATTGGCTGAAATCCAAAGGTTTCAAAAGTAGTTTTTATCGTGTTTATAATATAGGTTCTATTTGCTACTTCTGTTGGTGAAAAATCTCTTGTTCCTTTTGGAATGCTTGGTTTCATTGTTTAGGTCTTTTATATTTAGACGATAGTCTCTTTAATGTATCATTCCCTAAAAAAACAGGAATCTATTATAATTTAGTATAGATTTTGCCTGCATTAGTAATGGGATAATGATGGAAAAATAAGTTTTTCACATGCGCAAAAGAACCAATCTAACTTCATTGGCAAATATCGTTAAAAACTTACAAATCTTATAGCGTTGAATCGATTTTATTTCTATGTCTTAATGCATGTATAGAAGCATTTAGCTCAAATCCTAGTAGTAGAATAATTGAGTTTAGCCAAACAAACAACATTAAAATAAGAAGTGTTCCTATAGATCCATATAATTGATTGTACTGTGCAAATTTAACTACATAAATTCCAAATAAATAAAAAGTAAATAAAGAAACAACTGTAGTTAAAAGTGCACCTGCAGAAAAGAATCTTGTTTCTTTTCCTTGCTTTGTTCCGTATCTAAAAAGTAAGGAAACTATGGTAAAAATCATCACCAAAAACAACAATCCCCTTCCATAATAAAATAAGTTTAAATCACTGGTGTTTAACCACCCGTTTTCATCTATTTTAAGTAAAGCAACTTGATATAAAATAACCAAAGCAACGGTTACAATTAAGAATAATGAAGTCAATAAAGAAACGCCTAAAGAAATAAAATAAGTTCTAAAAACGTTTCTAACATCTGTTACATGATACGAATATTCGAATCCTCCAAAGATTGAATTTATTCCATTAGTCATTAAGAAAATAGATAATAAAAAACCAAAAGAAAGCAAACCACCATACTGGTTATTTATAATATCTCCGATTACAAGGCTTACCGCTTCAAATGTTTGCGGCGGTAAAATATCTCTTATAAAAGAAAACAACCCTTCTTGAAAGCCTTCTACTGGAATATAGGGTATTAAGGTTAAAATAAATAATAAGAATGGAAAAATTGCCATGAAGAAACTATATGCAATCCCACCAGCCCTTGTGGTTAATGCGCCTTCTAAAATACCAATAAAGTACATTTCTAAAAGGTCATATAGAGACATACCTTCTAAACCCGGAATCTTAATTTTCTTTCCAAATTTTACCAAAATATTTAAAATTGGTATTTTTTCTAGCTTGTCTTCTATTTCTTTAGTCATTTCTATTTCAGATTTTATGAGTCTACAAATCCTAGTTTTTCAGATTTTACTTTCCTTTAATTAATTTCTTTTATAAAAAACAACATCAAAATTATTTGTTCCTAAATGTTCCTTGTCTTATTCCTTTTATTATTCTAGATAAATTTAGTGAAGAATAACAAGATGAAAGAGTTCATAATCTTATAAAATATAAATATCTCATTCTAGATCAATTTTGTATTTTGATAGGAGGCCTATAACATTTTCTTTAGTAAACTTTGCTCCTATTAATCGGTTATTATCGGGATTAATATTAAAATTAAACGATGTTCTAAAATCTGTTTTCTCTAAATTAGTTTGATCGAAAACTGTATTTTTTAAATCACAATGATCAAAAATTGAATTCATTAAGACTGTTTCTGTAAAATCTACTTCTTGTAAATTACAGTTCTTAAATTTTGTATTCAGAATTTTTAATTGATAAAAAGATGAAAAATTTAACTGACAATCTGTAAAACTAAATTGCAATAAAAAGGGATTTAAATCATTAAAATTCAATCCTATCATTTTACAATTGATAAAATTTACATCTTTAAACGCAGTATCTTTTACATTAGCGTTACTAAAATTACAATTAACAAATTCACATTCTATAAACTCAATATTAGATGCGTGAATATTTTCAAAATCACAATTTGTAAATGTGCAATTATCATATGCTCCTTTCTTGATTTTTGTTTTGGTAAAATCAATTTTTGTAAATGTTTCACTATCGAAATAATTGTCTATCATTAATCAACTGCTTTTAAGCTTAAATCTAAGTTAGATACTGAATGTGTTAATGCTCCAGACGAAATAAAATCTACTCCACAATTTGCATAGCTTCTTATCGTTTCTTGGTTAATTCCTCCAGAAGATTCTGTAAAACAAGTGTTACCAATTAAAGCGACAGCTTTTTTAGTATCTTCATAGTTAAAGTTATCAATTAGAATTCGATAAACACCTTCATTAGAAAGGATTTCTTTAATTTCTTCTAAACTTCTTGCCTCTACAATTATTTTAATATCAATATTTTTTTCTGCTAAATACTTTTTTGTTTTAGAGATTGCTGCTGTAATTCCGCCAGCAAAATCAATATGGTTGTCTTTAATCATTACCATATCATACAGGGCAAAACGGTGGTTTTCTCCTCCTCCAATTTTTACTGCCCATTTCTCTAGAGCTCTAATCCCTGGGGTCGTTTTTCTAGTATCTAAAACTTTTGTTTTTGTCCCTTTTAATAAATCAACAAAAAAAGCGGTTTTGGAAGCAATTGCAGACATTCGTTGCATTGCATTTAAAACTAGACGTTCTGCCATTAAAATAGATTGAGATTTACCTGAAACATGAAAAACAATGTCTCCATATTTAACTTCATCACCGTCATTTATAAAGGTTTCAATTTTTAGTTCTTCATCCACATATTTAAAAACTTTTTTTGCAAATTCAACCCCAGCTATAATCCCTTTATCTTTTACCAATAATTTTGCTTTTCCTTTTGCATCAGCAGGAATACAAGAGAGCGAAGTATGATCTCCATCGCCAATATCTTCGCGAATTGCATTGGCTATAATAAGTTCTAATTCTTTTTCAAATTGTGCTGTTGATATCATGGTTTTACTTTATTCTGATGTAAAAATAGTAATTCGTAAATCATAATTCATAATTTTGTTGCATGAAAATTAAGTTACTTGCCATTGGTAAAACGGACAATAAACAATTAATTGAATTAATTAATGAATATCAAAACCGTTTAAAACATTATATAAAGTTCGAAATAGAGATTATTCCTGACATTAAAAATGCAAAGAATTTTAATGTATCTCAACAAAAAGAAAAAGAAGGTGAATTGATTTTAAGCAAGCTACAAAAAACAGATCAGTTGGTGTTATTAGATGATAAAGGAAAAGAATTTACTTCCATAGAATTTTCTAAATATTTACAAAAGAAAATGAACTCTGGTATTAAAAAATTAGTACTAGTAATTGGGGGTCCTTATGGTTTTTCTGATGCGGTTTATAAAAAATCAAATGGAAAAATATCACTTTCAAAAATGACATTTTCCCACCAAATGATTCGTTTATTTATTGTAGAACAACTCTACAGAGGCTTTACTATTCTGAAGAATGAACCTTATCACCATGAGTAATCGAGGTATTTTTTTTCCAATTTAATTAGTAAAGTTACCTTTGTAATAACCTTAAGTAGTGTCTGCAATTTTTGTTATTCATATAATGTATCTATTCTAAATTAATTTTTAATTTTTTTGAGTTTATTTTTAAAAACTTTTCCTCTAAAATCAATATTAAAATTACTTTTAGAGTTTTAGATTTCTTCACAATGCAAATCATTCATTTTATTTTTTCTTGTGAAATGTTCCAAAATATTCATTTTTAAATTGATTACTTTTGTTAAAAATTAATCTGCTTTTAATGAAACTCGTCTTTGCAACAAACAACCTAAACAAATTAAAAGAAGTACAAGAAATGTTGCCCGCTTCAATAGAAATTTTAAGTTTAAAAGACATTAACTGTTTTGATAAAATTGATGAAACTGAGCCTACTTTAGAGGGAAATGCAACGTTAAAAGCAAATTATATTACCCATAAATTTGGCTACAATTGTTTTGCAGATGATACTGGCTTGGAGGTAGAAAGCTTAGAGGGAAAACCAGGAGTATATTCTGCTCGTTTTGCCGGTGAGCCTGTTAATTCTGAAAATAATATAAAAAAATTATTATCTGAATTGAAGTATAAAACAAATAGAAAAGCGCAATTTAAGACTGCAATTTGTTTAAATATAGAAGGAAAACAGTATTTTTTTGAAGGAATTTGTAAAGGAGAAATTTTAAAAGAAAAACAAGGAACAAAAGGTTTTGGTTACGATCCTGTTTTTAAACCTCATGGATTTAAAAATTCCTTTGCAGAAATGACCTTAGATGAAAAAAATAAAATTTCACATCGAGGGCTAGCAATGTATAAATTAATTAATTTTTTAAAAGAATATAAATCTTAAATTCGTCATTCCAACATGGATTGGAGATCTATGAAAAAAACATACAATCCAATCCTGTTTTTTAAATAACATAATGAAATAAAAAATTGAACTTATCAAAATCATATACCATCCATTTTCTAATATTATCAGCCTTATTGATTCTTTTTCTGCTTATAAATATTAGTTTAGGTTCCGTTTTAATTCCTTTCAAAGATGTATTTTTAATAGTATTTGGTGATGAATCACTTAAGGATAGTTGGCAAACAATTATTTTAAATTTTCGTTTACCAAAAGCAATTACAGCCATTTTGGTTGGTTCTGGTTTATCAATTTGTGGTTTATTAATGCAAACATTATTTAGAAATCCTCTAGCGGGTCCATTTGTATTGGGTATTTCTTCTGGAGCTAGCCTAGGAGTTGCTTTGCTAATTTTAGGTTCTAGTTTGTTTGGAGGAGTTTTTTTGTCATTTGCTTTTTCTAACTGGGCTCTGGCAATTGCTGCAAGTTTGGGATCTTTTTTAGTTTTATTGGCCGTTATAATTGCAGCAAACAAAGTAAGAAATACCATGTCAATTCTAATTATTGGATTGATGTTTGGCTCATTAACTTCTGCTGTTATTTCTGTTCTCGCATATTTTAGTGAAGCGTCTCAAATTCAACAATATATGTTTTGGAGTTTTGGAAGTTTAGGAAACTTAACTTGGGCAGAATTAACCATTTTTGGTTTGCTATATACCCTTGGAATTCTTGCAACTTTCTCAATAATAAAACCTCTAAATAGCTTTTTATTGGGAGAAAATTACGCGAAAAGCCTTGGAATCAATATCAAAAAAAGTAGAAATATGATCTTGTTAATTACCAGTCTACTAACGGGTGTAATTACTGCTTTTTCTGGACCAATTGCATTTATTGGACTAGCAGTGCCACACATTGCAAAAATGCTGTTTTCAACATCTAATCATAAAATATTAATTCCTTCAACAGCAATTATTGGAGCTATTGTATTATTAATTTGTGATGCTATTGCGCAATTACCTACTAGTGAATTTACATTGCCAATAAACGCTATTACTTCCTTGTTTGGAGCGCCAGTTGTAATTTGGTTATTAATAAGAAAAAAGAAAATATACGTGTAGTTTGAATCATTTAGAAAAACATATCGTTCTTAAAACTGAAAACCTTTCTGTTGGTTATCGGACCAAAAAACAGCAAACAGTTGTTGTGTCTGATATAAATATAGCTATTGAAAAGGGAAAATTTATTGCCTTATTGGGCAAGAACGGAATTGGAAAATCAACATTGTTAAGAACTATTTCTAAAGTTCAAAAACCATTAAAAGGAAACGTTTTTATCAATCAAAAAAACATCAATGCCTATTCTCATTTAGAGCTAGCTACTTCATTAAGTCTGGTATTGACAGAACGTTTGCCTGAAAGTCAGCTTAGTGTTTTTGAATTGGTAGCCTTAGGAAGGCAGCCTTATACCAATTGGATTGATACATTATCTGAACAAGATATTAAAAAGGTTGATTGGGCAATTGAACAAACTCAAATTGAGCATTTAAAAAAGAAACGATTTTATGAGTTAAGTGACGGACAATTACAGCGAGTTCTAATTGCCAGAGCGTTGGCTCAAGACACAGAAATAATTATTTTAGATGAACCGACAGCACATTTAGACATTCATCATACAATTAAAATATTTTCATTGTTAAAAAAATTGGTAGAAACTACTCAAAAAACTATTATAATTTCTACACATGAAGTTAATTTAGCAATTCAATTATCGAAAGAATTAATTTTATTGTCTGATAAAAAAATGTATAGTGGAACCTCTAAAGAACTTATAAAACAGGATGCTTTCTCTTCTTTATTTCCCTCAGAATTAATTAACTTTAACCCAAAATTAGAACAATTTGTTATTATCAAAAATAATTAGTTCTTATTTTTGAAAATGTATCAGCATTTTGAAACAAATAGATACTAACAATCATAAAAAATTAATTTTTACAAAGATGAAAAAAATACTTTTTGGAGTAAGTTTATTCCTTTTAACTTCTTGTGGGTCAGGGAAAAATACATCAAAAATAGACGATATTACCATAGATCAAGCCGCTAAATATGCAGAAACAATAACTGCAAAAGACTTAGGGTCTCATCTATTTATCTATGCTTCAGATGAATTTGAAGGAAGAAATACAGGTGAGCCAGGGCAAAAAAAAGCAGTTGAATATCTAAAAAATTTCTATATCAATGAAGGAATTGTTTCTGGAAATGGTGGAGATGATTATTTTCAAAAAGTTCCTGCTACTTGGCTAAATATAAATTCACGAAGAGGAAGTTTTAAAGACTCTGAAAATGTACTTGCATTAGTGAAAGGAACTGAAAAACCAGATGAAGTTGTGGTTATTTCTGCACACCTAGATCATGAAGGAATTAAAAATGGGAAAATTTACAATGGTGCAGATGATGATGGCTCTGGAACGGTTGCAATTTTAGAAATTGCTCAAGCATTTAAAATGGCTGAAAGAGCAGGAAAAGGCCCAAAACGGTCTATTTTATTTTTACACGTAACAGGAGAAGAAAAAGGGCTTTTAGGTTCTAAATATTACACCGAAAACCCAGTGTATCCATTAGAAAATACTGTTTGTGATTTAAATATTGACATGATTGGTAGAATTGATAATCGCCATAAAAAAGATCCAAATTATCTATATCTAATTGGTTCTGATAAATTAAGTACAGAATTACATAACGTATCTGAGGCTGTTAATAAAAAGTACACAAATATTAATTTAGATTATAAATATAATGATGAAAACGATCCTAACAGATTCTACTACAGATCAGATCATTATAACTTTGCAAAGCATAACATTCCTATTATTTTCTATTTTAATGGAACTCATGCAGATTACCACCAACCTTCTGATACGCCAGATAAAATTAATTATGAATTGTTAGAAAAGAGAACCCGTTTAGTTTTTCATACCGCTTGGGAAGTTGCAAATAGAGGAGAAAGAATATTTGCTGATAAGGCAACACCTAAAAAAGAATAACTAATTTTTTATGATATAATAAAAATTTGCACGTATCGTTATACTATACATATTACAATATATTAATTCACTTAACTTTCAAAAAAATCAATTGATACATAATCTATCTCAAACAAATAAAAATTGTTTCAAAGAATTTAAGGTTGATAAAGAAAGTTTTTTTAACTCCAAGGAATATTATGAAAAATAAAATTTTAGTTGCAGTTGTTCTATTGCTCTCTTTAATTCTCTCTAATTGCCAAGATCCCTCTATCAGTTTCAATCCACTAATCGAAGAGCAGGTAATTATTGTACCAGATGTAATTGAAGTTGACCCTTCTGTTGATGATCCTCAAGAAACAGGTGTAGACTGTGGTTCTAATGCCAATAGAAATTCCTCTACAGAATTAATAGATATCATAGAAATACCAAGCGATTTACCAACAAGTGAAGACCTTTCTGATGATATGCCTCCTGTAAGAAGCCAAGGTACTCAAGGAAGTTGTGTTGCCTGGGCTACAACGTATTACCTAAAAAGTTATCAAGAAAAAGTACAAAAAGAATATGAATATGAATCTTATGAAGATGTGATGAGTCCTGCGTTTGTATATAACCAAGCGAAAGCAAATGTGAGTTGTCTCTCCGGTTCAAGTATTGAAACATCATTAGAAATTCTAAAAAACCAAGGTGTGAATACTTGGAAAGATTTCCCATATTCCCAAGAATACTGCTCTAGCCTTCCAAGTGAAGAGCTTCTGCTAAAAGCAGAAGAAAATAAAATTAAAGAATATTTTAGAGTTGGAATACCAGAATCAAATACGGACACTAATTATACCTTAATAAATTTAATTAAAACCTTGGTATCTCAAAAAAATCCAATTATAATTTCAATGGATTTTAAAAATCTCATTTTCAAAGACGTAGATGGGAAATACATAGCAAACGTTTATACTTCAGATCCAATAGAAGTATGTGGACATGCAATTTTAATTGTTGGTTATGATGATGATCTTAATGCATTTAAAATCGTTAATTCTTGGGGAACAGATTGGGCTAATGAAGGCTATGCATGGGTAAATTATAACTTTTTTGTTGATGAAACGGATACCAATTACCAACAAGGTTTACAAAGCCTTTTTATTGCCTATGATGAAGATTAAATAAATAATATTAAAAACATATTTATTCCAACTCAACAATAATCTCATTTCTACGAAACATCACTTCGTAAGGTGGATTGTAACCTAAAATAGAAAATTTATTGTTGTGTTTTATATTATTTTCAGCTAGTAAAGAGATGAGTTTCGCTTTGTACTTCTCAATCTTTTTATCATTTGCCCAACCACCAAAAGCAATTACTGCCATTTTCTTTTCTGGTGTTTCAACAAATTGTATTTTTTGATTTTCAGGTTTTGGTAAGCTTTCTTTTGTAAATTCTTTTGGCACTAAAAACATCATAGTCATTTCTTTTTCTAAAGACATTGATACTGGTGAAGTCATTGAAATTGATTCCTTCTTATTATTTTCACCAAAAATATAACCTCCTAGAATAGAAAAACCTTTTCTTGAAGCTTTGCTGTATTCACCCATTTTTAATGTAACAGATGTAAATAAACTAGCTTCGTATTTTCTTATTTCAAAATCATCATATTCTTTGGTAACAATGTATGGATATTCTTCAATATTATTACTGCTTATATAAAAGTAAAGCTGACTTCCTAAAAAGAGAATAAATAGTACTCCTAAAATTATTGATATTGTTTTCATGTATTATTGATTTAATGCAATATTTTAAATAATAATTCTTTTAAAATGTCACTTTGAGATTGACTGGCACCAACTCCCTTACTTTTTACATCTGCATCTCTTAAAAATGCTATCGTCTGAGCAACTTTTCGCATTGGATAATTTTTTGCTGCCAAAAAATATTCATCGACAAAATACGGATTTACACCTAATTTTTTTGATACAGAATGTTTAGATTTATCTTTTAATCCATGGAATAATAACAGTTGTGTAAAAAATCCGTTTAATAGAGAAATAGTCATTACCAGAGGATTACTTCTTGGGTTTTCAGCAAAATAATTGATAATTCTATTTGCTTTTACAATGTTTTTTTCTCCCACTGCTTTTCGCAATTCAAAATTATTAAAGTCTTTGGAGATACCAATATTATTTTCAATATGAGTTGGGTTAATAATAGTTTCCTTTGGTAGGATTAGCATCAACTTATCTAACTCGTTGCTAATTTTACTTAAATCAGTTCCTAAAAATTCCACTAACATTTGTGCTGCTTTTGGCTCAACCTGATAGTTTTTTCCTCCTAAAACTCTTCGAATCCAATCAGAAACTTGATTTTCATACATTTTTTTACTTTCAAAAATCATCCCTGATTTAGAAATTGCTTTGTGTAATTTTTTACGTTTGTCTAGTTTTTTGAATTTGTAATTTAAAACCAATACTGTTGTTTGTTGTGGATTCTCTGCATACGAAATTAATTTCTCTATATTTCTACTTAAATCTTGTGCTTCTTTTACAATAAGAACTTGTCTTTCTGCCATCATTGGGTAACGTTTTGCAGATGAAACAATATCATCTATAGAAGAATCTCTACCATACATAACTTGAAGATTAAAACCTTTTTCCGCTTCACTGAGTATATTTTCTTGAATAAAATCAGAAATTTTATCAATATAATAGGGCTCCTCACCCATTAAAAAATAAATAGGTTTTATATTACCGTTTTTAATATCAGAAACAATACTTCTAATTTCGTTCATTTTCTTACTTTTGATTGATGCAAAAAATCAATCTACCAACATATAATTTCAAACTCAAAAGTAACGAAAATAAGACGCTTATTTTTGATATTATTAGAAAAAAATATGTGGTCTTAACACCAGAGGAATGGGTGCGTCAAAATTTTATTGCTTTTTTAATGAAAGAAAAAAAATATCCACCTTCTTTAATTGCTGTAGAAAAACAATTGTCCATTCATAACCGGAAGAAAAGAACTGATATTTTAATTTTTAATTCTAATGGAGAACCAGACATTATTGTAGAATGTAAAGCTCCTAAAATTAAAATTAATCAAAATACTTTTGATCAAATTGCCCGCTATAATTTAAAATTAAAAGCTAATTTTTTAATTGTTACCAATGGTTTAGAACATTTTTATTGTAAAATGGATTTTGAAAATGAAACCTATGTTTTCTTAAAAGAAATTCCCAATTATAAGAAAGATTTGAAAATTAAATAATGTATAAACTGTAATTTTATAATATTGAAAACAGCAATCGTAATATTAAATTGGAATGGACAAAAACTACTAGAACAGTTTTTACCTTCAATTGTAAAATTTAGTTCTAATGAAGCTGAAGTTTATGTTGCAGACAATGCATCTAGTGATCATTCTATCGATTATATAAATGAATACTTCCCTTCTGTTAAAATTATAAAAAACGCTATTAATGGTGGTTATGCAAAAGGATATAATGATTCTTTACAACACATTAAGGCGGATGTTTATTGTTTAATAAATTCTGATGTAGAAGTTAGTAAAAATTGGTTGCCTCCTATTTTAGAGATTTTTAAAAATGAAGAAAATACAGCAATTATACAGCCCAAAATTTTAGATTTTAAAGACCAAACAAAATTTGAATATGCTGGTGCTGCTGGTGGTTTTGTAGATTTATATGGATACCCTTATTGTAGAGGACGAATTTTTAATCACTTAGAAACAGACAATGGTCAATTTAATGATGTTAAAGATATTTTTTGGGCTTCTGGTGCATGTTTTTTTATTCGTTCTAAAGTATATCATCAATTAGCTGGTTTTGATGAAGATTATTTTGCACATCAAGAAGAAATAGACTTGTGCTGGAGAGCTAAAAACATTGGTTTTGATGTGAAATATGTTGGATATTCAACAATTTATCATCTAGGTGGAGGAACTTTAGAAGAGATAAATCCCTATAAAACATTTTTGAATTTCAGAAATAGTTTATTAAATATTGTAAAAAATATTCCTAAAAAATGGTTTTTATTTATCATTTTTTCTCGTTTAATTTTAGATGGAATTGCAGGAGTAAGATTTTTATTAGAATTAAAACCAAGACATACTTGGGCAATTTTAAAAGCACATTTAAGTTTCTATAAGAACTTCTTCAAATTTTTAAGGAAACGTAAAAAAAATCTAAAAAATTCTGATTATTATCTCCATACAAGTATTGTATGGCAGTTTTTTGCTATGAATAGAAAAAAATTTGAAGAATTAACATAACATACCTTTGATAAAATTCTAAGAAGTAAAGGGAGATAAACCCAACTCTAAAGAAGATCTAAACTGCCTTTCCCTTCCCTAAGTACTTGTGGTTCACTCAGAGTTAAATCTATTATTGTAGAGGCTTGATTATCTCCAAAACCTCCATCAATTACAACATCTACAAGAGTATTCCATTTTTCGAAAATTAATTCCGGATCTGTTGTATATTCTAGTACATCATCATCATCACGTATAGATGTAGACACAATTGGGTTTCCTAAAGATGCTACTAAATTTCTTGCAATCCTATTGTCTGGAATTCGAATTCCTACTGTTTTACGTTTTTTGAAAGCTTTTGGTAAATTAGTACTCCCAGGTAGAATAAAGGTATAAGGTCCTGGTAATGCTCTTTTTAACAACTTAAAAGTTGAAGAATCTATTTGCTTTACATAATCTGAAAGATGACTTAAATCATTGCAAACAAAAGAAAAATTTGCTTTATCTAGCTTAATATTTTTTATTTTGGCAATTTTTTCTAATGCTTTTGTGTTTGTAATATCACAACCCAATCCGTAGACTGTATCTGTTGGATAAATAATTAATCCTCCATTTTGTAAAATTTTTACAATTTTATCAATCTCTTTTTGATTCGGGTTCTTATTGTATAATTTTATAAGTTGTGCCATTTTATAAAAGTACAAAACTCAACTTGTAATTACAAGTTGAGTTTTGTACTTTAGGGAAGTTTACTATTTTAAGCTTTTTCTACCAATCGAAATCCTTCACCGTGAATATTAAGAATTTCTACTGTATCATCTTCTTTAAGATACTTTCGAAGTTTGGCTATATAAACATCCATACTTCTGGAAGTAAAATAATTATCGTCTCTCCAAATTTTTGTCAATGCAAGTTCACGTGGCATTAAATCATTTTTATGAATTGATAACATACGTAATAATTTACTCTCTTTAGGCGATAATTTTTGTGGAACTCCATCAGTTCCTATAGATAAATGACGTAGTTTGGAGTTGAAGAAAAATTGCCCAATATTAAATTCAAACAACTCGGATTCTTCTGATTTATCTAGACCTTTACGCTGTAAAATTGCTTTTATCTTAAACAATAAAACTTCTGAATCAAAAGGTTTATTCAAATAATCATCTGCACCAACGGCATATCCTTTTAAAACATCTTCTTTTAAAGTTTTTGCAGTTAAAAAGATGATTGGTACTTCTTTATTGGTTACTCTTATATCTTGTGCTAGAGAAAAACCGTCTTTTCTTGGCATCATAACATCTAAAATACACAAGTCAAAATCATTGTTTTTAAACATGATTAAACCTTCTATTCCATCTTTTGCATGTGTAACGTTGTAATCGTTTAATGCTAAATAATCTTTTAAGACTGTTCCAAAATTTGGATCATCTTCTACTAATAAAATTTTTTTACTTCCCATGATATAATAATTTAAATTAATGGTAATTTAACTGTAAATGTGCTTCCTTTTCCTTTTTCACTTTCCACAAAAATTGTTCCATGATGATTGTCTAAGATTTCTTTTACATAAGCCAATCCTAAACCATGACCTTTTACATTGTGGATATTTCCTTTTTGTTCTCTATAAAATTTATCAAAAATATATTTTTGAGCATTTTTTGTCATCCCAATACCTTCATCTTTAATTTTGAAAACAAAAAACTTATTGGTGCTTTCTGTGTAAACATCTATTTTTGGTTCTCCTTGAGAGTACTTCAATGCATTCTCTAAAATATTAACCACCAAGTTGGTAAGATGAAATTGATTTCCAGATATTTCTGATACAATGGCTTTATAGTGAGTAGATATAGTTCCATTTCTATCGTTAATTAATAAACTAATATGCGTAATTGCATCTTCAATTATATCATGCCCATCTATCACTTCTTTACTAATTTCTATTTGTTTTTTTTCTAACCTAGAAATTCTTAATACATTTTCTACTTGTGTATGCATCCTTTTATTTTCCTCTCTAATCATTCCCACATAACGTAACACTTTGTCGCTGTTTTCTATAATTTTTGGATTTTTAATTGAATCTAAAGCTAAATTGATGGTTGCAATTGGTGTTTTAAACTCATGTGTCATATTATTAATGAAGTCTGTTTTAATTTCCGATATTTTCTTTTGCCTTACAAGTTGATATAAAGAGCTTGAAAATGCAATGATGATGATAAATATAAAAAATAACGATAATAATAAAATGTTAGAAATTCCTGATAGAATTAACTTATTTCTATTTGGAAAATCTACATACAACTTGTAGTATTCGCCTTTGAGATTTTTTAAAAGTGGGTACCCTTCACTATCTGCTTTGTTAATAGTATAGTATCCAGACTTTAAAGGAGTTGCCAATCCATCATCAGTGTAAACACCATATTTATAATCTATGGTAATGTTTCTTTTTGACAACTCTTCCCCCAAAGTAGCATTTAATTCTCTGTTCGATACCCTTTTAGTAATTGGTAAATTTTCTTTCACTCCCTCTAAAGCCAATTCGAAATCCTTTTTTTCTTGCTCTTTTCCTTTCAAATAAAAAGAGAATCTTTCTTCACTTTTAGAACCTGACAAGTCTCCTTCACTTTTAAAGGATTTTGTTCTAAAAAAGTCTTTTTTTGTAGTTGTTCTTTTAACAATAATAGAATCATGATCTAAAAAATCTGTAGGAATTTTAAAATTTTGTTCTAAAATAGTGGTACCTACAGAAAAGCTTTGATTTCCTCTTTTGTCAAACTGTTGAAACAAATAATTTTTTAGTTTTGCTTTGTCTGCTAGTGCAATATTTTCAAAAATACCTTTGTTATCTTCGTATAATTTATCTTTCTCCCTTGTTTGGATTCTGTCTGCTGTTGAAGCTAGGGCTTTAAAGACATCATTTTTAAATTGTGCCTTTTTACTTTCAACTGCATTGTTTATCCAATAGAGTTGAACAGTTATAATTCCTATCAAGGAAATACTCATTAGAACTACAATAAAAATAAATACGTTCTTTTTCATTTATCAAATCTAATGTATTCAAAGGTGAAGATTAAATTTTTCAAGGTAAATTATCCAATTTATTAAAAATTTAAGAAAATTTTAAGAAAATTTTAAGAAAAAAACAAACGTAAATGGAATTCAACGCTGTTTTACTGTTAAAATATTATGAATATCATTTACTTGACTTTTAGTGTTTTTAAGAGAAATGTTATGAATAATATAATGGGATTGAAGGATTTTTTTATCTTCTTTCCATTGGTTATTTATTCTATTTAAGACAGCTTTTTGGGTTGTATTATCTCTTAAAATAACTCTTTGGATTCTAGTATCTAATGGGGCAGTTACCGTAATAATAAAATCACAAAATAAATTACTTGTATTTTCAAATAAAATTGCAGTTTCATACAAAACATAATTTTTATGGGTATTTTTTAAAACAAACTCTTGAAAATGGGTTCCAACCTCTGGGTGTACTATTGAATTTAATATTTTTAGTTGCTCTTTATCCTTAAAAACAATATCCGCTATAAAAGATCTATTTAATGCATTGTTTTTATAGGAATTTTTGCCAAAGGCTTTTATTAATTTTGATTTAATAATCTCAGAGGAGTTCATTAATTTAATAGCCTCAATATCTGCTATATAAACAGCAATATTAGCAAACTCTTTAAAAAAGTTTACTACAGTAGTTTTTCCACTACCAATTCCACCTGTTAAACCAACTATCATTTATTTCTGAATTAAAAAATCGATTTTATTCGGTACTATTTTAATACTTTTGACTGCATCAGGTTTTGTTACAATTTTAGGTATTAGATATCCTAAATTATTCTTTGCTGAAGTCTCATAATCACATTCAACTCGAAAAGAGTTTATATTAATTTTATTAAAATCTGATAAACCAACAATAAAAACTACTTCAACGGTTTTTGCAAGTGTAGCCAGTTTAATGTTTGAAGGTAAATTTATGATATCAAAAGGAATTTTAAAACTACCTTCTGTATATCTTTGAACACTCCCTTTAATTTGAACAGTTTCTTTACTAAAGTTTATGTTGTTAGAATTTTTAGGTTTAATAATGAAAAGGGTTTTTTCAAAATTAGATTTTACATCCTCCAGGCTTAAAAAACTAGATTTTAATTCTTGAATCTTATTAACTTGTTCTTTTGGACCAGAAATAAGAATACTGTCTGGTTCTATTTTTACGGGAATAGAAGCATCATAGCCCACATGATATTTTATATTCAAATTTAATCTAATGGGTACTTTTTTAGAAGTTAAACTACCTATTTCTAAATGAATGGTGTCTTTAATTATTTGTTGAATTTGTATGCCAGACAATAATTGCTTTTGAATATTAACCTGTTGATTTTTTAGTAAAAGATAATATTTAGATGCTGATTTATTTCCTAAATTATTTGTGTTTAACACGATAGCATTATTGCTAAATTTGGCAGATAAAATCTTAAAGCCAGACCCTTTTACTAAAAATTCAATTTCTTTTACAGGGTCTTTTTCCAGAAGTTTATCCTGAGGCAACGCACTATAGGAAACAGGAAAAACAACAGATGTAGTGTACTCTTTAGACAACGTAATTAAAAGCCAAATTAGCAAAGAGGCCATTAAAAAACTAATAAATGTCTTGGGTATTTTTTTTATTGATTTCAAATTATAACTGAATTTTATGCAATCTACATAAAAGCTTGTAAACAAAAAAAAGTGAGTCATGTCTTATAGACAAAAACTCACTTTTGTTTAAAATTTGTAGAAATTTTATTTTTTTATTGGCGCTAAATATCGTTTACTTAACTCCATAGAAATTGCTGTGCGTTCAAATTTAATTTTACCTGCTCCTGTCTCTATTGTTACCGTCTTATCAGTATCATTTAATTCTACAATTTTACCGTGAATACCACTAGAGGTAACTACTTTAGTTCCTTTTTTGATTTCCGCTTGAAAAGATTTTTCTTTTTTTTGTTTGTTCATTTGTGGTCTTATCATAAAGAAATATAAAACCAAAATCATTGCTAAAAAAGGCAACATACTTGCAAAACCACCAGCATCAGTCTGTAAAAAAATTGTTTGAAACATCTATTTTATTTTTTTTCTTTAGGTGTTACAGAACCTTTTAATTTAAGAATATGTCTACCAGCTTCTGTATTTGTTGTTAAAGTAATCGTTTTTAATTGTTTATTTGGTTTACCAGCAGTATTAAACTTTACAAATACATCTGCAGAGGCTCCAGGCTTTATAGGTGCTTTTGGCCAAACAGGCACAGTACAACCACAAGATGGCTGTGCATTAGTAATAATTAAGTCTGTTTTACCTGAATTTGTAATCTTAAACGTTTTTTCTACTACTTCTCCTTCGTTTACAGTTCCAAAATCAAACTCTGTGGTGTCAAAAGATATGGATGCAGATCCTTTTTTAATTTCTACGTCTCTAGACTTGGCATTCTCTAGATTGGATTTATTAATTTTTGATGATGCATTGCTATTATTACAAGAGGTAAAGACAAATGAAGAAAGAATAAGTGCAAAAAATAGTGTTGTTTTTTTCATGATAATTAATTTTTAATTTTTTGTAAAAATAATAAATAATTCTCTATTGTAATGAATTATAATAATCCTCTTCCAATTTTAACAATTCTTTTATTTTTAATAAATTCTTTTGAAATTTTATCTAAAACTCCATTAATAAAATAACTACTATTCTTTGTAGAGTAGTCTTTTGAAATTTCTATGTATTCATTTATAGTCACTCTTGTTGGTATTGATGGGAAATTAATAAACTCTGTAATTGCCATTTTAATAAGAATCATATCCATCCCGGCAATTCTATCAGTTTCCCAATTTGGTGTTTTGTCTGTAATGTCCTTCTCGTATTCTTTATTTTTTAGAACTGTTTTTTGAAATAAATCTTTTACAAAATCTTCATCATCTTTGTCTTTATACAAACTTCCTAGAACAAAATTATCTTGTGCTTTGTGCTTGCTTAAGGATTTAACAATCCAAGTATTTACAAATGGAATATCATCTACCCAAGAAATCATTTTATCTTCATAGTATTCTGCTAATTTGGCATTTGGAGCTATAATTTCTTTGAAAAAATCAATGACAAAAGCCTTGTCTATTTTAAAAGAATCTTCTGCAGTATGAATGTATTTTTTATATACATCACTCTTTTGTAGCTCGTCAAAAATAATTTTTACATATTCATCATCTAACTCCCAGTTATTTAGTTTATTAATTTCTACATACCCTTCTATACTAATACTTTCTGCAATTGAAGTAATTAGCCTATTGTTAATAAATTTGGTATTTGGTTTTAAATCTTCTTTAGTTGCTAAAATTTTCTTTTTAGAGAGCGCCATTTTCTTTGCGGCTAATTTTTGCACTTCAACCAACAATTGAAGATTTAAAACATACAAATCGTACATTTTTAAAATGCTATATCTTATAAATTTCTGCTCTCTTACAACATCATCATTATGAGATTGTAGCATTGCATACACAGATTGCATTACCTTAACTCGAATATGTCTTCTGTTAATCATTTCTAAAGAACTTATTTTTTAAAAAGAGCGATAGATTTTTTTCTAGCGCTTTGCAAAAATAGTATTATTTTATTTTTATTCTCTTATGATTTTTAATTCTTTTTTGTCTAGTCTTAAAACTAGAACTATCTTCGTACTACTAAAACTAGCATTTAAACAAAAAACTTTTTTTGAACGCCTTACAATACTTAAATAAATACTTTTCAAAATATAAATGGCGAATTTTAATTGGTCTTTTAATTACTGTTATTTCGAAACTTTTGGCACTTCAAATCCCAATAATTATTAGAAACTCACTGAATGTTGTTGAGGATTATCAAAATAAAACTATCACAGATATCGCAAAAGTAAAACACGAATTATTAATCAATATTTTCATTATTATTGGTGTTGCTGTTATTGCGGGTTTTCTTACTTTTTTAATGAGACAAACCATTATTGTTACTTCCAGATTAATTGAATTCGATTTAAAGAATGAAATATATCAGCAATATCAAAAATTATCTCTCAATTTTTATAAAAAAAATAGAACTGGTGATTTAATGAATAGAATTAGTGAAGATGTAGGGAAAGTTAGAATGTATGTTGGACCAGCAGTGATGTATACAATGAATATGATTGTGCTTTTTGTGGTTGGTTTTACACAAATGATTCAAGTAGATATAAGATTAACCTTATATACGCTTTTGCCATTTCCGTTATTATCAGTTTCAATATTTGTTTTAAGCAGAGTAATCAATAAAAGAAGTACAATAGTTCAGCAATATTTATCGAAATTAACCACTTTTAACCAAGAGTTCTTCTCTGGAATTAATGTGGTAAAATCTTACGGAATTGAAGAATCTATAATTAATAATTTTGATGTGATTGCCAATAAAAGTAAAGAAAAAAATATCAACTTACAGAAAGCAAATGCATTATTTTTCCCGTTAATGATTCTATTAATTGGTATCAGTAATTTAATTGTTATATACATAGGTGGAATGCAATATATAAAAGGTGAAATTCAAATAGGAATTGTTTTTGAATTTATGTTGTATGTAAACATATTAACATGGCCAGTTGCTGTAGTTGGTTGGGTAACCTCTATGGTACAACAAGCCGAGGCTTCACAAGTAAGAATAAATGAATTTTTAGAACAAGTTCCAGAAATTCAAAATACGACTAAAGTTGAAGCAGAAATTTTTGGAAGTATTGTCTTTAAAAATGTTTCTTTAACCTATGATGACACTAATATTACTGCTTTAAAAAACATAAGTTTCTCTGTAAATTCTGGAGAAACTTTTGCAATTTTAGGAAAAACAGGTTCTGGTAAATCTACAATTATCAATTTAATTGCAAGAGTATATGACACAAGTAACGGAACAATTTTAATAGATAAAAAACCTATTAAAGAAATTAATTTAGACAGTTTAAGAAGCCAAATAGGTTTTGTACCACAAGATCCTTTCTTATTTTCTGAAAGCATAGAAGACAATATTAAGTTTGGCAAAGATAATGCTACTCAAGAAGAAATTATTTCTGCGGCAAAAACTGCAGTTGTGCATAAGAATATTGTAGCCTTTAAAAATGGGTATAAAACCATTCTAGGGGAACGAGGCGTTACTCTATCTGGCGGACAAAAACAACGTGTTTCTATTGCCAGAGCAATTATAAAGAATCCTAAAATATTAATTTTTGATGACTGCTTGTCTGCTGTAGATACAGAAACAGAAGAGAAAATCTTATCTAATTTAGAAAGAGTTTCAAAAAATAAAACCACGTTTATTATTAGTCACAGAGTTTCGTCAGCAAAAAATGCAGACAAAATCATAGTTTTAAATGAAGGTGAAATTATTCAGCAAGGAACTCATAATCAACTAATAACACAAAAAGGATATTATAAAAATTTGTACGAACAACAACTTTTAGAAAAAGAAATTTAACCTTTAGCATTGCTACATAAAATATTTTGTTAGATTTGTTAATTAAAATAAATAATTATAATTACTATTAAAAAAAATCATGGCAGAAAGAGTTGAACAGGAAGAAATTTTTTCACAAGTTTTAAGAGCTGGTAGAAGAACCTATTTTTTTGACGTAAGAGCAACAAAGGCAGAAGATTATTATCTAACTGTAACGGAAAGTAAAAAATTTACACACGATGATGGAACTTTTCGTTATCAGAAACATAAAATATATTTATACAAAGAAGACTTTACCGACTTTAGAGAAATGTTAGGGAAAGCAACTGAATTTATTTTAAATGAAAAAGGTGCTGAAGTAATTAGTGAGCGTCATCAAAAAGATTTTAAAAAAGAAGAACCTACAAACCAAGAATCTACAGAAAAAAAGAAATCTACAGAGAGTTTTACTGATGTTTCTTTTGACGATATATAAGCTTAAAGCTTTTCTTATCAATAAATTTTACAAGTGCCTATTGCTTAAAAATATAGTACCAATTCAAATTCAATTTACACACTAAGAAAAACCGCAAATTTACTGTTTGCGGTTTTTTATTTTATAATACTGATTTCATTACTTTGCTTTTAGAAACGGTTTCCTCCCACTCTTTTAGAGGATTACTATCTTTTGTAATTCCACCACCCACATAAATATGAGCAAAATTTTTCTCAATTTCCATGCAACGCAAGTTGACAAAAAGTGAAGACTTGTTGTTTCTTAAATTTAACTCTCCTAAAAAACCCGTATAAAAAGTTCTTTTATAATTTTCATTTTCAAGAATAAAATCTTTTGCTTTTTGTCTTGGCAAACCACAAACTGCTGGTGTTGGATGTAAAGCTTTTATAAAATTATTAAGACGTCCTTTTTCATTATGTAGCTTTCCAGATACTTCTGTTTTTAAATGTAATAAATTCCCTGCTTTTACAGTTTCTGTTTTGTTAATTTTTAAATTAGTAACCATACTAGACAATTGGCTTTCTATAAACTCTGTTACCAATAATTGCTCTTCAATTTCCTTATTTTTCCAAAGAACATTTTTTGTACCGTTATAAACTTGAGTTCCTGCCAAAGACATGGTTTTAAAAACATTTCCAGTAAGACTAAAAAGTGTTTCTGGTGTTGCGCCTAGCCAAAGACCTACTTTTGAATGAAACCATATATACACAAATGCGTTCGGATATTTTAATAGTAATTTTTGATACACTTCAATCAATTTAAAATCGGATAATTGAACAGTTTCTTTTCTTGAAATTACCACTTTTTTAAGGGCATTTTTATTGATATTATATAAGGCATTTTCGACTGATTTTAAATGATTTGCTTTGAATGAAGTAGCTGCTTCAAAATTCTCTTTATATGTAAATTCATTATCAATACTACTCTTCTCTTGTAAAAATTTAGATTGATTTTCTGGAATCAAAACAGCCTTGTTTTCATCGTTAAAAGGAGCAAAAACAAATCCGCTTTCTGTATAATTTTCAGTAAAAAACAAACTGTTATTTTGCTGAAAAAAACCTGAAAGAATATCAGAATTTGGCTTTCTATAAACTACAAAAGGAAGTTCCTCTTGTTTACTTTTTAGTATTGTATCAATAATTAAATTCAATCTAATTGATTTAAAAGTTGTTGTTTAATAAGATCAAAATGAGTCCAAATTAAACTGTGTGATGCATCATCTATGGTAATTAATTGAAACTGTTCTTTAGAAAATTGGCTCTCTAAATATGTAGAATTTTCATAAGGAACAATTCCATCTCCTTTACCGTGAACACTAATTATCTTATTACGATTTTGACTCCAATATTCTTCAAAATTTTGCAAGTCTTCTCTATGGGTTATTTTCTCTTTAGAAGCTTGTTTCCATATATCTGGAACCAACCAACGTGTAATTTTCCATTTGTAGAAATGAATCATCCAAGGCATAGGCTCTACTTTACTATACACAGCAGGTGCAAAAAGTACAATTGCTTTATAAGGATTTTTAACAGCCAAAGCAATTGGACCACCATAAGAATACCCAACAATAATTGTATTTTCTTTTGGCAAATTTTTAGTGATGTTTTCAAGCATATCAACTTCAAAAGCAATTGATTCTTGAACATTATTTTTGTCATTATAATTGTAACCTACCCTATCATAACTTATAAAATTTGCTTTTTCACTTAATTCTTTATCATTTATATAGGCACTAAAATCTAGGCAAGAGCCAATAGTACCATGAACAAAAACTAGAGTTGGTAGGTTTGCATCTTTTGTAAATGTAAGTTTTCTATATTCAAAATTTTTAAATTTTTCATAAGTCAATTTTGGCTTAACTATTGATCCTTCAAATTCTGCCATCACCTTTTCATCCGATTTTGGTAATGTGAAATAATAAAAAGCCACATACAAACCCATAAAAAGAATAAGCAAACCCCAGCTTAAAATTTTAAGAATTTTCTTAGAAAATTTCATTTACTTTTTCCTTTCTAGTATCATATTTGTTATTTTACAAATAGAAATTAATGTTTGTTCTTCATCAACAATTTTAATTTCCCATAAGTGTGTAGATCGTCCTTTATGAAGTACTCTGGCTGTTGCAAATACGGTTCCTTCTTTCTTACTTTTTAAATGATTAATACTTAATTCAATGCCTTTAATGATGTACTTTTTAGTATCAACAAAAAGTACAGAAGCAGAACTACCAACAGTTTCCGCTAAAGCCGCTGTTGCCCCTCCATGCAAAATTCCGTATGGTTGATAGACTCTAGAATTTACTGGCATCTTGGCGGTAACAAAATCATCTCCAACCTCAGTAAACTCAATATTTAATGTTTCCATTAATGTATTTTTACTAAAACTATTCAACACAGTAAGCATTTTATTTTTACTCATCATCAAAAAAATTAAAAAGTAAAAATACGCATATTTTATTGTATTTTTGCCCTTGATAACAATACAATTTCATGTACAAAATTCGTATCATTTTAGATTCAAAAGAGGATGTAATCAGAACTATTTTAGTTGATAATAATATCAATTTAGAAGAATTACATTTTACAATTGCAAAATCTTTTGGTTTTAAGGGACAGGAAATGGCCTCATTTTACAGAACTGACTCTGAATGGAACCAAGGAGAAGAAATTCCTCTTTTTAATATGACTGAAGCGGGAGAAGGCATTTCTATGGCGACACAAATCTTGGAAGAATCTTTACCAGAAGAGAATGATAAACTAATCTACGTATATGATTTTTTAAATATGTGGACATTTTATGTAGATGTTATCTCCATTTCTGATGATACAAAAAAAGTCAAGTCAAAAACAATTCTTTCTGTTGGTGAAATTCCATCTGAAGCTCCAGAGAAAGAATTCAAAGCAGACAATTTAGAAGAATCTGATGATTTAGATGACGAGTTTGGTCATTTTGATGATTTCGATTATAATGAATATTAATCAACGTGTAATTGTTTAACTGTTTATTTCGCATACATGCTGAAACTTTTATCTCTTTGAAAAATAATTAATTACATCCATTAACGTTTCTTTCATAGCTATTATTTCGTTGTTTTACTGTACACTTATGGTTGGTAAATTATACGATCAAACAATGAAACCCATAAATAATTGTACCTTTTAAAGTAACAAAATTGTAAATTGCTCGTCATATTCTCGTAACTGACTAAATCAATTTCTTTGGAAACAATCTTATCACTAAAAAATCTAGATAAAAAATACGGAGCTGTCCATGCAGTAAACAATCTTTCATTTGATATTCTTAAAGGAAATGTTTACGGAATTTTAGGGCCAAATGGAAGCGGAAAATCTACTACTTTAGGTATTATTTTAAATGTTGTAAATAGAACTTCAGGCAAATTTTTATGGTTTGATGGAAAGCTATCAACGCATGAAGCTTTAAAGAAAGTTGGAGCTATAATAGAGCGTCCAAATTTTTACCCTTATATGACTGCAAATCAAAATTTAAAGTTGATTTGTAAGATCAAAGGAATTGCTTCAGATAAAATTGATGAGAAGTTAAAAACAGTAAACCTTTACGAAAGAAAAAACAGCAAATTCAAAACTTTTTCCCTGGGAATGAAACAGCGTTTAGCAATTGCATCAGCGTTGTTGAATGACCCTGAAATTTTAATTTTAGATGAACCAACCAATGGTTTAGACCCGCAAGGAATTCATGAAATTCGTCAGATCATTAAAGAAATTGCTGCTAAAGGAACCACCATTCTATTGGCTTCTCATCTTTTAGACGAAGTAGAAAAAGTATGTAGTCATGTTGTTGTAATTAGAAAAGGTATAAAATTATACAGTGGTAGAGTTGACGAAATGATAGCCTCTAACGGATTATTTGAATTAAAAGTTGATGAAAATGAAGATAAATTAATTCAAGTTTTAGAGCGTCATAAGTCAATTGCTAAAGTGTCTAAAGATCATGAAACTTTTATTGCCACTCTAAATAGCACTATTTCTGCAACTGAAATAAACAAATACTTGTTCGAAAACGGAATTACAGTTTCACATTTGGTAAAACGCAAACCTAGTCTAGAACAGCAATTTTTAGACTTAACAAACAACAACTAATCAAGAAAAAATAAAGTCATGTTTAGACTACTCACCATAGAATTTCATAAACTAAAACACAATACAGCAAGCAAAGTATTAACCATCATATATTTTGGACTTTTAACGTCTACAGCATTAATAGCCTCCATAAAATTTGATATTGGTCCTATCAAGTTTCATTTAGCAGAAATGGGTATTTTTAACTTCCCCTATATTTGGCATTTTAACACCTATGTTGCAGCCATTTTAAAATTCTTTTTATTGTTAGTTATTGTTTCTATGATGGCCAATGAGTACAGCTATAAAACATTAAAACAAAACTTGATTGATGGCTTAAGTAAAAAAGAATTTATTTTATCTAAATTCTATACTGTAGTTGTATTGGCACTCGCTTCAACAATTTTTGTTTTTGTTGTCTCTTTAATATTAGGGTTGTCTTATTCAGACTACAATGAATTGTCTATTATCACTTCAGATTTAGAATACATTTTAGCCTTTTTTATAAAATTAGTAGGTTTTTTCTCATTCGGATTATTCCTAGGAATATTAGTAAAACGTTCTGCCTTTGCAGTTGGTGCAATGGTTATTTGGTTAATTGGTGAAAGTATTTTTAAAGGATATTTATTTTACAGTTTTAAAAATTCAGAAAATACAATAGAAAAAGTAGATGGCATTATGCAATTTCTACCCTTAGAAGCCATGACAAATTTAATAAAAGAACCTTTTTCTAGATTAGGAGCTGTAAGATCTGTTGCAAATAGAGTTGGTGAAACATTCACAAAAAGTTATGCAGTAGATTTTTCTACAATTCTAATAGTTTCAGTTTGGACATTAATCTTCATTTATTTGTCTTTTGCACTGTTAAAAAAGAGGGATTTGTAATACTTTTTAAATATATTTGGCGTTGATTATACAAATCATTGTCAGATGAAAAAACTATTACCTCTTATAACTCTATTTTTTGCCCTACATATATTTTCTCAAAAAGAAGCCAACTTTTGGTATTTTGGACATAATGCTGGTTTAGATTTTACTTCTGGTACTCCAGTTGCTTTAACAAATGGAGCCCTAGATACAGAAGAAGGTTCAGCAACTATTTCCGATGAAAACGGAAATCTTTTATTCTATACTGATGGTATTAATGTCTATAATAAACTTCATCTTGTAATGGAAAATGGTAGTGGTTTAAGAGGTAACCCTTCTAGTGCACAATCCGCAATCATAGTTCCAAAACCATTAGATAAAGATATTTACTATATTTTCACTGTTACAAATCAGGGAGGATCAGATGGTGTTAAATTTTCTGAAGTAGATATCACTTTAAATGGTGGTTTAGGAGAAATTACGGTAAAAAATACAGATTTACCTAGCTCAAACAACGCGCAAGAAAAGATAACTTCTGTAAGAGGTAAAACTTGTAATACCTTTTGGGTAATTACTGCTGATTCTAATCAATTTCAAGCTTATCTTGTTGATTTAAATGGAGTTAATATTACCGCAATAACATCTCCTAATATTCAGACAGGAAATAGTACCAGAGGTTATTTAAAAATTTCACCAGATGGTAAAACATTAGTTACTGTAAATAACAATGCTACTAATGCATATATTTATGACTTTAACGATGAATTTGGTACTATTACTAACGGAAGGATAATTGATTTAAATGATAATAATGATGGTGGACAACTTGGATACGGAGTAGAATTTTCTAGAAATAGCCAAAAACTATATCTCTCCACAGGTAGTAATGATCAACAAGGTAACCCTCCTTCAATTGCTAAAATTTTTCAATTCGACTTAGCATCAAGTGATATCGCAAATATAAATGCTAGTAAAACTAAAATTTATGAAACTTCTCAAGGCTTTAGGGGTGCGTTACAATTAGCTCCCAATGGTAAAATATATTATGCTAGAGCCAGTCAACCTTTTTTAGGTGTTATAAATTTTCCTGAAAAAGAAGCAGCTGAAGTATCTTTTGTAGAAGATGGTGTTTCTCTAGATGGTATAGAATCTTCTGAAGGCTTACCTCCTTTTATACAATCATTTTTTCTACCAGTAGATATTGAAGACAATGATACTGGAGAGGTAATTAACAATCAAGATTTACAATTTTGCACAGGCGATAATAAAACGATAACTCCTGCAGATACTATTGATGGTACCAATATCACCTACGAGTGGTTTTTTGATGACGGAACCTCAACTTCTACAATAGCGACAACTGCAACTCTAAGCCTAAACAATTTAACACTTAATGATAGTGGTAAATATACTCTGATTATAAATTTAACAGATGAATGCGGCAATGTTACCCAGCTTGAAGGGACTTTTAATATTGATGTTTTTGATGCCGCCACAGCTACAAAACCTACAGATATTAATTTTTGTGACGCAGATAGAGATGGTTTTAATAGTTTCAATCTTCAAGCTGATAAAACTCCTGAAATTCTTAACAGCCTAGATCCAAATATCTTTGATGTTTTATATTTTACTTCCATGGCAGATGCCACTGCAAATATAGCAGGTACTGCTTTAGACAACCCTTATACAAACCCCACAGCATTTAGTACACAAACAATATACGCACGTGTGCACAACAAAAATGCACCTACCGCATGTTTTGATATTACCGACTTTACATTAAAAGTAACAGATGTTCCAGTACCGGTACAACCTACTGTTTACAGATTGTGCGACGATACTGCCTCTGGCTCTGATACAGATGGCATCACAAATAATTTTAGATTAAATACCAAAGACACCGAAATTCTTGGAACACTTCTGCCTACTCAATACAATATTTCCTACCATACAGCTTTGGTAGATGCACAAACAAGTAGTACCACAAATCCTATTGATAAAGATGTAGATTACCAAGTTACAAACTCCCAACAAATATTTGTTCGAGTAGAAAATATAGACAATGTAGCTTGTAATGCCATTTCTGATGATGCGGCTGGAAGTACTTTTATGTCTTTTCAATTAATTGTAGATCCTTTACCCATAGTAAATTCTTCGGTAGAACTCAAACAATGTGATAATGACACAGACGGTTTCTCTGACTTTAATCTGAACGAAGCTGCCTCAGACATCTCCTCAGACTATCTCAATGAAACATTTA
>Ga0189288_10085_pt1 | contig 112651 bp, 108 predicted proteins | sample UW105minimetaG_FD_130316 | JGI IMG/M metagenome (GOLD analysis project Ga0189288, IMG submission 130316) | Marine microbial communities from the Costa Rica Dome - UW105 mini metaG | ecosystem: Environmental > Aquatic > Marine > Oceanic > Photic zone | place: Costa Rica: the Eastern Pacific...
ATGATGAAATTCCTTAGCACCTTCCGCAAAGACGAAGCTGGCGCAGTAACCGTTGACTGGGTTGTTCTGACTGCCGCCGTTGTTGGCCTGGCAATCGCCGCATACACCGCGATTGAAACCAACTCGAGCGCTCTGATCACCGCCGCTGGTGGCGCTGTCGCCGCTCAGGACGACTTCTAAGTCCCCCTTTGAGACGCTATGAGGGGCCGGTTTGGCCCTTCAATCCAACCTAAAGCACGAGTGAGGGCTGAAAATGCGCAACTTTCTTCAAACTTTTCGCAAAGCAGAAGACGGTGCTGTTACCGTTGACTGGGTGGTCATTACCGCAGCAGTTGTTGGAATGTCAGCAATTTCCTTCTTCGTCATTGAAGACAACTCCAATGCTCTCATGACCGCCGCTGGTGGTGCTGTCGCTGCAGAGAATGATTTCTGAACAACCTGAGTTGTCGAATTGTTCTAGGCAATGGACAGGCCGATGCCATCAGGCTCGGCCTATTTTTACGTCTTGGCGCTTTGCTAGAATAGTCTAGGAAGCACCGCGTTTTGGTCCGGTTTACGCCGCAATCCTAAACGATACTTGGCCCAGCAGCGCTTATCGCCCTGCGTAACTATAAGAGGTGACTTATGCGTATGGTATTCGGATTGGTCCTAATTGCGGGGCTGGGATTGGCAGGTTTTGCGGTCTACATGGCGCAAAACTATATCGGAGCCTACGAAAACGCGCTCAAACAGGAACGTGCGAAATCGACAGGGTCTGTTGCCACCCAAGAGATCTATGTCGCTAAGCGCGCAATCGCCTACGGTGAAACAATCACCGATGACGACATAATGCTCGCGCCCTGGGCAAAGAAAATTCTGCCAGAAGGCCATTTCACCGAGGACAACCCTTTAAACCCAGTAGGTGCCTCCCATCGCGTTGCCCTGCGTCAAATCGAAAAGTTTGATGCCCTCGTTCAGGTGAAGATTTCAGAGCCCGGCGCAAACGCTGGCCTGACCTGGCGTCTGGAACCAGGCGAACGTGCCTTCGCCATCAAAGTGGATGTGACATCCGGCGTCTCGGGCTTTCTGCGCCCTGGAGATCACGTTGATGTCTACTGGACCGGACGCGTTGGCCGCAACAACCCCGACCTTCCGCAGGGGGATGTGACAAAGCTTATCGAGGCCGGTGTACGCCTGGTTGCCATCGACCAAACCGCGCAGGCAGACCAAAACTCGGCGACCATTGCGCAGACCGTCACAGTCGCGGCCTCCCCCCAGCAGGTTGCAGCCCTTGCGCAGGCCCAGAAAACAGGTGAACTTTCGCTGTCGTTGATGGCCAGTGATGACACAACCGTTGCGGATGTAATCGAGGTTGACCAGCGGTCCTTGCTCGGGCTGGACGCAATCGAACGTCAGGCAGAGCGCGCAGCGCCAGAAGTCTGCACCATTCGGACCCGCCGTGGTGCCGAGGTGGTTGAGATCCCAATTCCCTGCACAAACTAATAAATTCAGCAAGTTAGATAAAGGCGGGCCTAAAAAGTGCCCGCCTTTTGTTTTTTTGCTTGTTGCGGGCTTTCAACAGAAACCACTCAGCAAAGTCATTGATTCTTGCAATAAATACCGATCTGGCGCAGAGTTGGGAAAAATGCGGGCACTAAGACCTGCGACCGAGGCGTGATCGAAAGGCAGGTCACATGAAAATTGATCGTTTCTTGAAGGCGGCCCTTATTGGTGCCTGCCTGAGTTTTGCAGCAGCCACACCTCAGGTGCAGGCGCAAACGTTGCGCGTTGTGCGAACCGGGTCGGATGCCACACTGAGTGTCCCAATGAACCGCGCGGTGGTTGTCGAGAGTGAAGAGCCCTTTGCAGAGCTCTCCATCGCTAACCCAGCGATTGCAGATATTTCATCCCTGTCTGATCGGTCGATCTACATTCTCGGCAAAGCGCCGGGGGTCACAACCCTGACGATCTTGAACGCGCAGGGCAAATTGATCACCAACGTCGATGTGCGTGTCGCCGCAGACATCTCGGAATTCAAAGCGCGCCTGCGTCAAATCCTTCCGGATGAAAAAATCGAAGTACGTACGGCAAATGACGGCATTGTCTTGTCCGGCACCATTTCTTCCGTGGTACGGATGCAACGTGCCTTGGATCTGGCGGAACGCTACGCCCCGGAGCGGGTTTCAAACCTGATGTCCGTGGGCGGCATTCAGCAGGTCATGCTGAAGGTGCGTTTTGCTGAAATGTCGCGCACCGTCGCCAAAACCCTTCGGTCTTCTATCGCAACCGGTGGCAGCGTTCTAAGCGGCGATCTTGGTCTTGAAATCGGAACCGGGAACGCAACACCGCAGGCCGCGGTAGACACCGTCGCAGCCAAGCTGACCCCGCAATCGGGCTCAGGCGCTGCAAATGGCGCCGTTCTTTTTGGGTTTAACGCCGGTGGTCTTGAGGTCGGCATTCTTCTGGAAGCGCTTGAAACCAAAGGTGTGGTGCGCACCCTCGCAGAACCAAACCTGACGGCGTTGTCCGGACAAGAAGCCAAATTTCTCGCAGGCGGTGAATATCCAATCCCTGTTGCCCAGCAAGGCAACACCATCTCGATCGAATATAAACCCTTTGGGGTTGAGCTGAACTTCATACCTCGTGTGATTGACGGCGATTTGATCAACTTGGAACTCGAGGCTGCGGTCTCGGCCATCGACCCTACAACGACGTTCTCGTTCGAAACCATCACGGTACAGGGTTTCTCGAGACGTGAAGCTCAGACAACCGTCGAGCTGCGTGATGGCGAGAGCTTTGCCATCGCCGGATTGCTTCAGGATGAGTTTCGAGACACCAATGGCCAGGTTCCCTGGATTGGAGACATTCCTGTCTTGGGCGCCCTGTTCCGCAGCGCAGAATATCAGCGCGAGCAATCGGAACTTGTGATTATCGTCACCCCGCATCTGGTCACACCGACACGTGGTGAAGCGCTTGCTTTGCCAACAGATCGTGTGCTGATCCCGACCGAAAGCGAACTTTTCCTTCAGGGACGCGTCGCTGGCAAACCCAAAGGTCGCCCCACACGTGGCGGCGCCGCTGAAGTTGCGAACCAGGACTTCAACGGTTCTTATGGCTATGTGATGGATTGAGGAGGGATAGGGCGATGATCAAATATTCAGCAACTGGCCTCACTCTGGCTCTTCTGGTCGCGGGCTGTGCTCCCTCCCCTGATCCTGTGTATGGCTCGTTTCATCGCGAAGCCGGAGCGCTGATCGACACCGGCGGGTTTGGCAATGCGACCATGAACAACCACCTGATCATGACCGGCGAGAAACAATACGCCTATGATCTGTCACAACGGTTTGCCTCCGAAGTTCTGACAACCGTGAACTTCGCGTTCAACAGCGCCCAGCTCGACATTGGGGCTATGGATACGCTGCGCGAGCAGGCCATTTGGATCCGTCAATTCCCCGAGGTTCGCTTCCGCGTCTACGGGCATACGGACAAAGTTGGCGGAAACAGCTATAATAAATCTCTAGGCCTGCGACGTGCCAACGCCGTGGTGAACTTCTTGGTGTCGCAGGGCATTTCGCGATCCCGTCTGGAGGCAGTGGTCTCATTTGGGGAAACCCAACCACTGATTGTCAGCGAGGGCCGGGAACGCCGCAATCGCCGGACGGTAACCGAGGTATCTGGGTTTGTGGAACGCCACCCCAGTGTCCTGAACGGTCGCTATGCGGAAATCGTCTATCGGGAATACATTCGCAGCGCGGAACCTCGGACAGGGCTTACCGGTCTGTCTGGTACTGATTTCTCGACTGAAACCGGAGTTGGTGGCGAATAGACCCCTGGGCACACCGTTGACCCAACAGAAACAAGAGGCGCCTTTTAGGGCGCCTTTTTTATGATCGTCCAGAATTACCGTACAATTACGTTTTTTTAGCCCCAATGTTGCCCTGTTTCTAAAGCACCTTGCCAGAGAAGGATCAGGCGCCGCAGTCCGACTCGGCGCTTAAACGGATCCCGAAAAGGGCCAGGAAACAATCAGTTACCCCCCTTTCCGGTGTTCGTTCCGTAGGAAAGGACGTGAGGCAAATGACGAGTACACCCGCATCAAACGCAGGCCCGGCCCCCATTGTGGCCTGCACCATCAGCCGGGATGTTCAGAACTTTGATCTGCTGATCGAAGATATGGAAGCCATTCTTGGAGAAGAATGGGGGGATCTTGGTTTTGATGAAGCTCTGGCCTTTCTCAACCAGCCCGATGCCTCGGGTCTTGAATTTGTAGCCATGGCGATCGACGCCATTGATGAGCCCTCCGTGACTTTGCTTGGGGGCATTATCGCTGGGGCCAAAGAGCGCGGGATCAAGGTTGTCCTGATCGCCGATGATGTGACCCCCGCCTCACTGCACCAACTGTTGCGTCAGGGTGCAGACGAATTTGTGCCCTACCCGCTTCCCGAAGGCGAACTGGCGGCCGCCGTCGCCCGCTTGCGCACGCCCGAAGTTGTTGAAACACCGGCGCAAATGGCCCCGGCGGCCGCAGCTGAACCCGCGGTTAAATTGCAGGCCGGAGGCGACGGGTGTTTGATCGCGGTTCAAGGGCTTGCCGGGGGCTGTGGTGCCACCACCATGGCTGTGAACCTGGCCTATGAGCTCGCAGCGGGCAGCAAAACCAAACAGCCCAAGGTTTGCCTCATTGACCTCGGCCTTCAGTTTGGCGCCGTTTCGACCTATCTGGATCTGCCCCGCCGCGACGCGGTGTTTGAGCTGCTATCTGATATTGAATCGATGGATGGTGACAGCTTTGGCCAGGCCCTTGCAGATTACGAGGGCAAATTTCAGGTCTTCACCTCGCCACCCGATATCCTTCCTCTGGATATGATTGGGCCGGCAGAGGTAAAGGTTCTGCTTGATGTGGCACGGGAACACTTCGACTTTGTCGTTGTCGATATGCCATCGACCATCGTTCAATGGACCGAAACCGTTCTCACCGAAGCACAGGTCTACTTTGCCATTCTAGGGCTGGATATGCGGTCGGCTCAAAATACGCTGCGCCTCAAACGGGCATTGCAGGCCGAGGACCTTCCCTTCGACAAGCTTCGGTTTGTGTTGAACCACGCACCAAAATTCACCGACCTTCAGGGCAAAAGCCGCGTCAAACGTATGGCAGACAGCCTTGATATCTCGATTGATGTGCTACTGCCCGACGGCGGACGTGTGGTGCCTCAGGCCTGCGACCACGGGGAACCTCTGGCTGTTCACGCCGCCAAGAACCCGCTGCGCAAAGAAATAAACAAACTGGCCACTCAGCTTCATGCGATTGGCGACGCTGACGCAGAAGCAGCGTGAACAAGTAAGGATCGAGCATGTTTTCGCGCTATAAAAAAACTCAGTCTGTCGAAGCCACCCCTGTTGAGGTCGCACCTGCCGCCCCTGCACCGGCCCCCGAAGCTGTCGCATCTGAGGCAAAGCCGGCGGTTGCCCGTCGTCCTGCAGGACAAAGCGTTGCTGCCAGCGTCGCGCCCGCCGACAAGGAAAAGAAACGCAAAGAGCGACTGGCCGAGGTCAAGCTTGAGCTCCACCGCTCGCTGCTCGACAACCTCAACCTTGCGGCGCTCGACCAGGCCAGCGAAAACGAGCTGCGTGAAGAAATCAACGATATCAGCACGGAATACATGCAGGAAAAAGGCATTGTTCTGAACCGTGATGAACGTCGCACAATGATCAGCGACCTCTATGACGAGGTGAAAGGTCTTGGTCCACTTGAGCCCCTGCTCAAAGATGAAACCATCTCGGATATTCTGGTTAACGGCCCGCAGCAAATCTTTATTGAACAGGGCGGCAAGCTAACCAAATCAGACGTGACTTTCAAAGATGAAAAGCACCTGATGCGGATCATCGACAAGATCGTTTCGGCTGTGGGACGTCGCGTCGACGAATCCAACCCCTATGTTGACGCCCGTTTGCAAGATGGATCGCGTTTCAACGCTATGGTGCCACCGATCGCGATCGATGGATCGCTGGTTTCCATTCGTAAGTTCAAAAAAGACAAGCTCGGCATCGACGATCTGGTGAACTTCGGGGCCTTCACCGAAGAAATGGCCGTGTATCTTCAGGCTGCAGTGGCCACGCGTCTCAACGTCATCGTATCTGGCGGGACAGGCTCGGGTAAAACCACCACGCTTAACGCCCTGTCGAGCTTTATTGATGACAGCGAACGCATTCTGACCATCGAAGACACCGCTGAACTTCAGCTGCAGCAGTCTCATGTTGGCCGGATGGAAAGCCGCCCGCCAAACGTTGAAGGCAAAGGTGCGGTCACCCCGCGCGACTGTCTGAAAAACGCGCTGCGGATGCGTCCTGACCGGATCATCGTAGGGGAAACCCGTGGTGAAGAAGTCATCGACATGTTGCAGGCCATGAACACCGGCCACGATGGGTCCATGACCACCATTCACGCCAACAGCGCCCGCGACGGTGTTGCGCGTCTGGAAAACATGATTGCGATGGCGGGTATTGATATGCCGCTCAAAGCGATGCGCGCCCAGATCTCCTCGGCTGTGAACCTGATTGTTCAGGCCAGCCGTCTGCAGGATGGGTCGCGTCGCATGGTGTCGATCACCGAAATCACCGGCATGGAAGGCGATGTGATCTCAATGCAGGAAATCTTCCGTTTCCAGCGCGTTGGCCTGACCCCAGACAACAAGATTATCGGTCACTTCACCGCCACCGGTGTGCGCAGTGCCTTCTCAGAACGCTTCCGCATGTGGGGCTATGACGTGCCAGCCTCAATTTACGAACCCTTCCGCTCGGAGTAACCGCCATGTTGACCGCCGCCCCTATTATCTACGGCATGATTTTTGTAGGCGTTCTGGTTCTTGTGAACGGCGTCTATCTGGTTGCCTTTGGTAAATCGATCAGCCTGTCCAGCAAGGTCAACCGTCGGCTTGAAATGCTGGATCGGGGTGAAAAACGCGAAGATGTTCTGGCCAAACTCCGAAAGGAGATGGACCAGCACATGACCACCCGGTCGTTTCCGCTCTATTCGCTTCTGGCGGACAAGGCGCAAAAGGCCAATATTGCCTTTTCTCCCAAACAGCTGATCCTGATGATGGGTGCCGCTGGGGTTGCGGCCTTTCTTGGGCTGACCATTGGCACCGAAGCCACCCTGCCCATCCGCGCCGGTATGGCGGTGATCATGGGGGTTGGTGGCGTCTATATGTGGGTGGGCCATATGGCCAAAAAACGCCTTGCGATGATCGAAGAGCAGCTGCCCGACGCGGTTGAGCTGATGGTGCGCAGCCTCCGTGTGGGTCATCCCTTTTCTTCGGCAATCACCATTGTTTCTAAGGAAATCAAAGATCCGCTGGCCACCGAATTTGGCGTGATTGCGGATGAATCCACCTATGGACGTGACGTTGGTGAAGCTCTGAAACACATGGCCGAACGCCTTGATATGCAGGATTTGCGCTTCCTCGCCGTTGCCGTGGCGATCCAGCAGCAGGCAGGCGGGAACCTGGCCGAAATTCTGGAAGGTCTGGCCAAGGTGATCCGCGCCCGGTTCCGTCTGTTCCGCCGGGTGAAGGCGATCACTGCCGAGGCGCAGTGGTCTGGCAAATTCCTGTCCGCCTTCCCAATTGGTGCGCTGATCCTGATCCAGGTGACCAAACCCGACTACTATGACGATGTGTTGGACCACGCTTGGTTCATGCCTGCCTGCTTTATTGTGGCCATCATGCTCACGCTCAACATGTTTGTGATGCGGGCCCTTGTGAATATCAAAGTTTAACGGAGAGGTGTGATGTTAGAAAATCTCAATACCCTCATTACCGACACGCTTGGCCCAGCCGGCCCGCTGATTATCGTTGCAGGCTTTGCTGCACTGCTCATATTGGCTGCGGTCCCGATGCTGATGAACAGCAAACCCGACCCGCTGGACAAGCTCAAGGCAAGCAACCAACGCAAGCTTGGCTCTGATACCCGAGCGGTGCTGCGCGAGAAAAATCAGAACGAAAAGCTGAACAAATACGCGCAGTTCCTTGAGCCACAGGATGCCAAAGAACTGTCAAATATGCGGATGAAGCTTCTGCAGGCCGGATATCGGTCAAAAGATGCGGTTCAGCTGTTCTTCTTTGCGCAAATGGTGTTGGGCCTGGGTGCACTTGGCGCGGGTCTTGCCTATTTCATGATGTTCAAAAACGGGCCCGACGTCACGCTTCAACAAAAGCTGATGTATATCATGATGCCGGGAGCGGCAGGATATCTGGCGCCAAAATACTGGATCACAAAACGCATCGAGAAACGCAAAGAAGAGATCCAGCAGGGCTTCCCTGATGCGTTGGACATGATGCTTGTCTGTGTTGAAGCCGGTCAGTCGATGGATCAGTCCATTGTCCGTGTCGCCGCCGAACTGCGCCCCTCGTTTCCCTTCCTCGCTGATGAATTCCAGATCATCGCGCATGAAATGAAAGCTGGTAAGGACAAGTCTCAGGTTCTGGATGATATGCAGGAACGCTGTGGCGTGCAGGATGTGTCGTCCTTTGTGACCGTTTTGAACCAGGCGCAGACCTTTGGTACCTCGATCTCGGATGCTCTTCGGGTCTATGCGGGCGAAATGCGTGACAAAAGGGTCATGCGTGCGGAAGAAAAAGCAAACCAGCTGCCGACAAAGATGACCCTGACAACTATGATGTTGACCGTACCTCCGCTGCTGATCATCCTGGTTGGTCCGTCGGCTGTGGGTGTGACCGAAATGGGCAATATCGGAAAATAATATGCGTCTGGCGACCGCCGTGGCCATTCTATCACTTATCGGACTGACCGCCTGTTCTTCGGGCGGTCTTTCTGCGCGACATGATGGCGTTTATGCCCCTGCTCTTGACCCGCGCGGCGAGGCTGTGGATGGGCTTGTTGTGGGCCACCGTCTGATGGAAGCAGGTCAGGCGGAACTGGCCCTCGAAGCTTTCACCCGCGCCGCCGGAAAAGAGGGGCTGACTCCCGATGTTCTTGTGGCACTGGGCTCTGCCAATCTCGCGCTGGGGCGGCTCAATCAATCCGAAAAGATCCTGCGCCGCGCCATCAAAGACGCCCCGGATTGGCCAGAAGCCTGGAACAATTTGGGTGTTGTTCTGATGGAGCGTGACAAAACCGCCGAAGCGGCTGAAATGTTCCGTCGGGCCTTTGCGCTGGACAATGGCGAAAGTGACGCAATCCGCGACAATCTACGCTTGGCGCTCGCAAAAGTCGAAACTTCTGTTTATGCTGATGATACAGAACAAGACTATAAACTGGTGCGACGCGGACGTGGGAGCTATCTCATCCGGGCGACATCGGACTAAGGCAGAGCAGTAAAAGGACGCAGCTTCATGCGCCACCCTATCGTTGTTTCCCTCTGTGTTGCAGGGGCATTTGTCGTATCCGCATGCGACAGAGACATCAACACCGCCGAAATGGAACGCAAGTTTCAGGGCGTGAATGTGGTTGATGAATACAATCTGAACGAAGTTATGCTGTCGGCAGCAGACCCCAATGAGGCGGTCGCCTATTTCCAGCGGTCCTCCGCTGAAAGCCCGGAACGCATTGATTTCCTGCGTGGTCTGGCAATTTCGCTGATCCGTGCAAAACGTATCCCCGAGGCCAAATCCGCATGGGGGCGTGTTGTTGCACATGAGGACAGCACCGAGACAGACAAAGTGCAGCTTGCCGACGCCCTGATCCGGTCCGGGGACTGGGAGCTTGCTGAGAAGACGCTCAATACCGTCCCACCCACCCATGAAACCTTCAAACGCTATCGTCTGGAGGCCATGATTGCAGACAGCAATAAGGATTGGAAAACCGCAGACAGCTATTATGAAACTGCTGTTGGTTTGACGACGACTCCGGCCTCGGTGCTCAACAACTGGGGATATTCCAAACTGACGCGCGGCAAAAACAAAGAGGCGGAAACGCTCTTTGTTGATGCAATCCGTCAGGACAACAACCTGTTCACCGCCAAGAACAATCTTGTTCTCGCACGTGCCGGTCAGGGCAAATACGATCTTCCCGTTGTCCCCATGACCCAGATTGAACGCGCCGAACTGCTGCATACGATCGCTTTGGCGGCAATCAAACGCGGGGATGTGAAGACCGGCAAAGGTCTTTTGCGGGAAGCCATCGAAACCCATCCGCAACACTTTGAGACAGCCGTTCGCTCGCTCGATGCCTTGGAAGACGACGTGTAAGGCCATCCACCATGACCATCCCAGCCACACAGGCGATGTTGTTTGCGATCTTTGTTCTGCCGATCTGCATCTACACCGTCTACACGGACCTGAAATACAAAAAGATCACCAACCTCACGGTCTGGGCGCTTTTTGCGGCTTTTGTTGTGGTCGGGTTCTTCACTCTGCCGATGATGGAGTTCGTGTGGCGGTTTAGCCATTGGGCCGTGGTTTTCGGCATCGGTCTCCTTCTTTGGTTCACCCGCCAGATGGGGGCGGGGGATGTCAAATTTGGGGCGGTGATGGCGCTGTTCATTCACTCACAAGACTTGGCGATTTTGCTCTGGATCGCCATCGCCTCTTTGGTCGGCGCGACGTTGACGATCCTTTTGGCCGGGATCTCACCTTTGCGGCGTCTGGCCCCTGATTGGGCGGTCTGGACCGGCAAACACGCCACTGTGGGCAATGGACAGAAGTTCACCATTCCCATGGGGCCTGCGCTTTGCTTGACCCTCTCGGCCTATCTCGTGCTGGGGGCCCTATACGGGCAGTAACACTGCCCCGCAACTTCCCCCACGAGGCCCATTTCCTGCCACAAATCTTGCCTAGGCTTTAGCGAAACAGCCGCGAGCAGGATTCAGGCCATGAACATGCAAACCAATGCCGTAATGGCCCCCCCTCCCCCCAAAACCATTGAGGAGGTTGGCCTGTCGCCGGTGATGATGCGGGATATCCTGCTGAAAACGCTGTTCCGCAAGAACCTGAACAAAGTCACCCATATCGCCCGTGCCCTTAGTCTTCCGGTACCCATCACCCAGGAGATTATTGATATGGCGCGGGGTCAGGGACTTCTTGAAGCGATGGGGACGCTGGGCGCGGCCGGTGAGGTTAGCTCGGAAATGCCCTATCAGCTGACAGACGCGGGCAAGGCCCGCGCCTTGGATGCCCTGTCTCAGTCCGAATACTTTGGTGCAATGCCGATCCCTCTGGCGATGTACAACGAACAAATCAAGCGTCAGTCCATTCGCAACGTTCAGATCACCCGGGATCAGCTTTTGTCTGCGATGGGCCATCTGATCCTGCCCGATGACCTGATTGGCAACCTCGGCCCTGCGGTGAGCTCGGGCCGGTCCATCCTGATGTATGGCCCCCCCGGCAATGGTAAGTCGTCGATTTCAAACGGCATTCGCGATGCGATGGGTGACAAGATCTATGTCCCGCGCGCCATTGAATATTCAGGGCAGGTGATCACGGTCTACGACCCGATTGTGCATTCCAAAGCCACAGAAGATGCAGAGGACACCACGTCGCTGCGCCGCCGCTCTCAATTTGACCGCCGCTATGTCTATTGCCAGCGCCCAACCGTGATCACCGGGGGTGAATTATCGCTGGACATGTTGGACCTTGTCTACAATCCCACGGCCCGCACCTATCAGGCTCCGTTGCAGCTCAAGTCAACCGGCGGGATCTTTATCGTAGATGACCTTGGGCGTCAGGCCGAACCGCCACAAAAGCTCGTCAACCGCTGGATCGTTCCTTTGGAAGAGGGCAAGGACATCTTGGCGCTTCAATCCGGTGAGAAATTCGAGGTTCCTTTCGATACGCTGGTGATTTTCTCGACCAACTTCCACCCAAATGAGATCTTTGACCAAGCCGCGTTGCGCCGGATCTTCTTCAAGATCAAAATCGATGGGCCAAATCAGGAAAACTTCCTCAAGATTTTTGCCCTCGTGGCCCGTAAAAAGAAAATGCAGCTGGACGAAAACAGTCTCATCCATCTGCTAAAAAACAAGTACCCCACCATCAAGAACACCTTCGCCAACTATCAACCTGTGTTCTTGATCGATCAGATGATTGCGGTCTGCGACTTTGAAGGCTGGCCCTATCAGATGACCCCGGAACTGGTGGATCGTGCCTGGGCGAACATGTTTGTACGGGATGAGACCATCGTGAAATAGGCTTAGGTGTGCCGGAAAACCTGGCCGATGCGGCCGGGCATTTCCTACTTAAATGGGCGCAAAATTCGATGGCGCAAAAAACTTATCAGAGGTGTCGATTTTTTTCGCTTTTGCGCTTGACGGTACAGCGCCCTCGCCATAAACACCCCCTCACGGTTCGGCGCGGTAGCTCAGTTGGTTAGAGCGATCGACTCATAATCGATAGGTCGGGAGTTCAAGTCTCCCCCACGCCACCACCGTAACCTCCCAAAATCGCAAGTCAAAATTCATCGCTAAGCGATTGGTGTTTAATGAAAATTGCCTATCTGAAATTCGAAGGTTCCGAGAATCCCAACCAGGCTCTGGCGGACCTCGCTCAGGATTTGTTGGACGAAGGCTGGCGAGTGATTGGCACCACTCAAACCAATATCCCGCGTCAGGACACCCACAAATGTGACATGGACGTGCGCCTTTTGCCTGAGGGTGCGGTGATCCGGATTTCACAAAATCTTGGCCCGAAATCGCGTGGCTGTCAGCTTGATCCGGATGCATTGGAACAGGCCGTCAACGAGACCATGGCACGGATGGATCAGGCGGATATTCTGATCATCAACAAATTCGGCAAACACGAAGCTTTGGGGCGTGGATTTCGTCAGGCGATTGCGGACGCCATGGCAAAAGACATCCCCGTTCTTGTGGGCACCAACGCACTGAACCTTGATGCCTTTATGGAGTTTTCAGAAGGGGTCGCGCAGGGGCTGTCAGCAGTTGAGTTGGCGGGTTGGGCCAAAAAGGTTCTGGCCCCTTAACCCGCGCTCTGCAAACTCTGCGCGATCAAATCAACGGTTTCCGGCCAATCGATGAAGGCCGGCAACACGACACCGGAAAACGAAGCCTCAGCCAGCGCCTCAGGAACATCTTCAAGCATGTGACCCGCATTGGTGGCAAAGAACGGCAAACACACCGCCTGCCCTACATCTGCAACCGCGGGCTTCAGCCAAGGGTCCTGTTCGACAAACCCTGTGCGCACCTCACGAAACCCAAACCGGGCCTGCATCAACTCTGAAAACCCAAGGGCAGCATCTGCGCTGCGGTTAGATCGCGCACTGCCATGCGCTGCGACAACCAGAGCAGTCTCGCGCGCGGACCACCCTTGGTCATTCAATGTCTTCTCCAATCGCTGCGCTGCGACATCGGGCAAGGTTGGTTCAATTCCAAAAGGGATCATCGGAGAGAGCCCAAACGGTGCAAGTCTCCGTGGCAGCACCGTGCCAGTGAACCATCCGGCCGCCATAAAGAACGGGTAGATCAGGGGGTGCCTCAAACGCGCAATCTCATCCTCAAGACGCCCCTCGGACGCCAGCGTCGCACTCGCAACGTGCCACCCCGGAAGTTTCGCATTTACCGCCTCTGCCAAAACCGCCAGAGCACGCTCTTGGCTATCGGGGTCAGAGGGGCTGCCATGGGTCACAAGCAGTGCTGTCTGCGACATTTCAGGGGCTCCCTTTCCGCGCGCTGCGTCATTACCTAGAGACATAACAGGCTCTGACAAGTTGGAATTGGAGAGATTTCCATGGGTTGGTTGGAATTTTCCGTGGCGATGATCGTTTTTCTGGCCTCACACCGCATACCAATGATGTTTGGCATCAAACCCCGGATTATCCACCTCTTTGGTCAGCGGGGCTATACGATCCTGTTCAGCCTGTTTTCCACAGTGGTTCTGCTCTGGGTGATCTGGGCCGCCGGTCGGGCCCCTTGGGTGCCGCTTTGGGATCAAACCCAGGCATCACGATGGGCGGTGAACATCATCATGCCCCTCGTCATTGTTCTTGCGAGCTTTGGCATTGCGGCCCCCAATCCCTTTGCCTTTGAGGGCCGCAAAGTTGGCTTCGAACCGGACCATCCGGGCATTGTCGGTGTCACCCGCCAGCCCCTGCTCTGGGCGCTGCTTTTGTGGTCAGGCGCACATCTCTGGGCCAACGGCGATCTGGCACATGTCATTTTGTTCGGGATATTTGCGGTGTTTTCCGCAATGGGCATGGTGATTGCGGAACGTCGCGTTGATCGCAACCTGACATCACACACCGCACTTATTCCCTTTTGGGCCCTGATCAGCGGTCGGTGGCGGCCAAGCAAAGGCCCTGCGCTATCACGCCTTGCCATCGCCGGGATCGTTTGGGCCGGTCTTTATCTGTCGCACAGCACCGTGATTGGGGTTCTCCCCACCCCCTAGTCGCGAAAGAGCGCTGCAAAATCCTCAGGCAGATCAAAATCTTGCAACACGCGCGCGCGCCCCTTGGCCGACATCTTTGCCGCGGTGCGTTCCACAATACGCGGCAGCCGATCCGGGTCTTGCGTGTCGGCGAATGGCGCGAAATACCAACGCAAGAAGACGAAACAGATCACATCCTCTAGGGCCTGCACTTCGGCGTCCTCTTTGATGTTTTCCTTGCGCAGCAAAACGCCAATGCGGGTCTGATCCGCTTCGCCAAAACCGGCATCGGCCATCATGCCCGCCACCCGAGCCCCATGCCTGCGGCCCTGCTCCTTGCGCCAAGCGTAGTACCCCGCCCGGCCCTCAGGGTAGTCGGAGCGCGGCAACAGCCAACGCTCAACATGCTGCCCCCGCGCGGCAATTTGCAAAAGCGCAGAGGCGTCGGGAAACAGGCGCTCCAGTTCTTCCGTCATCCGCTCACCATACGAAAGCGCGGCGGGCTGCCCCTCTTCTAATGTGGGGTCTGCGGCATTGGCCGCATCGATGGCCTTTAGAACCTGTTGCACCTGTTTCACGGTTTCTCCTTAGAATGTTTGCGCCGCAGCCACCGCTCGTTTCCAAGCCGCATATTTACGATCCCGCGTTTCCTCCGCCATGGCCGGTTGGAACTTGTTTTCCAAAGCCCAGCTTTCGGCGAAACCAGCCTGATCCGGGTAGAGGCCCGCCCGTTGACCCGCCAACCAAGCGGCCCCAAGCGCAGTGGTTTCCAGAACCTCAGGGCGATCAACCGGTGCGTCGAGGATATCAGACAGGAACTGCATCGCCCAGTCCGAGGCGCTCATCCCACCATCGACCCGCAGCGTGGCCGCATCCGCATCACCCCAATCGGCTTGCATCGCCTCCAACAGATCCCGCGTCTGATAGCCGACGCTTTCCAGAGCCGCCCGCGCCATCTCAGCCGGGGTTGTGCCTCGGGTCAGACCAAAGGCCGCGCCGCGACACTCTGCATTCCAATAGGGCGCCCCCAACCCGGTGAAGGCCGGAACCAATACAACCTCTTGGGCCGCATCCGCCGCTTTCGCCAGGCTTTGGGTTTCTTTCGCGTCCGAAATGATCTTCAGACCATCGCGCAGCCACTGAACAACCGCACCCGCAATGAAGATCGATCCCTCCAAGGCAAATGTGGGTTTACCATCAAGCTGATAGGCGATGGTGGTCAACAGGCGGTTTTCGGACGTAACCGGCGTATCCCCAGTGTTCAACAGCGCAAAGCATCCTGTGCCATAGGTCGATTTCAACATGCCCGGCTGAAAACAAGCCTGTCCAATCGTGGCGGCCTGCTGGTCTCCGGCGACCCCGAGAATGGCAATCTCTGTCCCAAAGTGCTGGGCACCCGCTACGCCAAAATCAGAGGCACAATCCCGAACCTCTGGCAGCATCGACATCGGAATATTGAGCAAGGCACACATGTCATCCGACCATTTGCCTTGACGGATATCGTACATGAGCGTGCGCGCAGCATTGGTCGCATCTGTGACATGGGCCCCGCCCCCGGTCAGGTTCCAGATCAACCAGCTGTCAACCGTGCCAAAGGCCAACTCCCCCGCCTCGGCCCGCGCCCGCGCGCCCTCAACCGTATTGAGAATCCACGCCAGTTTTGTGCCCGAAAAATAGGGGTCTAGCAGCAAACCAGTTCTGTGCGTAACATCGGCTTCGTGCCCTGCATCGCGGAGCGTCTGGCACATGTCCGAGGTGCGACGGTCCTGCCAGACAATGGCATTGTGCAGAGGCTCGCCGGTCTTGCGATCCCAAACCAGAGTTGTTTCCCGTTGGTTGGTGATGCCAATCCCGGCGATCTCGCTGGCCGCAATGCCCGCCTTGGCGATCGCCTCACGACAGGTGGACAGGACGGTGGTCCATAGATCACCACAATCGTGTTCAACCCAGCCAGACGCTGGAAAGTGTTGGGTGAATTCTTCCTGTGCTGACGCAACAATCTGCATCTTTGCATCAAAAATAATTGCTCGACTGGATGTCGTGCCCTGATCGATGGCCAGAATAAAGCCCATCTTCCCCCTCCGTTTGCGCTATCGTTTTGTCAGTCTTACTAAGACTTTCGCAGACGCGCCAGAGAGTTGATCGATGATCGCTTTACGCCAGCCCACGATCCCTGGCAATCATAGCTGCATGGGTGCGGTTGCGCGCGCCCAGTTTTCGGCTCAGAGTTTTGACGTGAAGCTTAACCGTGACTTCCTGCAGATCCAGATCTCGGGCAATTTCCTTGTTGGATTTTGCATCGCAGATCCCGCGCAGCACCTCAAGCTCGCGCCGTGTCAATGGTCCGCCGGCGGCCTCATCATCTTGGCGCATAAAGTCCAGTGGTGCATAAATCTCGCCCGCAGCCATAAACCGAGCCGCAGTCAAAAGTGTACGTGCACTCAGGGTTTTAGGGATAAACCCCTGTGCCCCGGCTTTCAACGCGGCCTCGGCGATATCGCGCGTTGCACAGCCGGACATAATCGCAACTGGGCGCCCGCCGTTGGCAACCTGCATTTTACCAAGGCCTTCCAGACCATTCATGCCCGGCATGTTGTAGTCGAGCAAAACAAGGTCGAAGGTACCTGTGGCATTGGCCGCTTCAAGCGCGTCATCTAGGTTCGCAACGGTTTGGACTTCATCGATTTCTGCATCTACCAGAAATGCTGCAATGGTTTCTCGAACCAAGTCATGGTCGTCCGCTACGAGAAGTCGCATCATTTTACTCACGTTTCCTTCTGGTCGCCAAATTCGGCGCCTTTCTCAGATTTTTAGCACTATTTCACTGGAGAGTTAACAACCCTGCAATAGACCTAAGGTAGTCTTGGCCAGCACCAGCGCCATCTATAGTGATAACACTAAACTATACGAATGGACAGGTCGCATAACCCCCTGATGCAATTCAGGACAGAAAACCTTTTGTAAGATCGAACCAACTTTAACGTAACCGGATCGAGAGCTTTGTATGCGTCATTTCATTTTCACAATTTTCCTTGCGATTTTAATGGCTTTTCATCCTACGACATCTTCCAAGGCGCATGCCGAAACGCTCGCACCCGCAACCGGCGATGTTCTCCTGACCGTCAGCGGCGCAATCACCCGATCAAACTCGGGGGACACGGCGACCTTTGATCTTGCCTTACTTGAGTCCCTTCCGCAGATCACTCTGGAAACGGAAACCATCTGGACCACAGGCGCGCAAACATTTGATGGCGTCCGCCTCAAGGATGTCCTGGACGCCGCTGGTGTAAGCGCGGGTACACTCAAGGCATTTGCCATCAATGACTACGCTGTCGAAATTCCATTTGAAGATGCTGAAGACGGCTCCGCCATTATTGCCTTCCGGCGCAATGGAGACCTGATGAGCGTGCGTGAAAAAGGCCCTCTTTGGGTGATTTATCCGTTTGATCAGGATGCCCGCTTTCGTTCAGAGGTATACTATTCCCGAAGCATCTGGCAACTTGACCGGATCAGCGTCGCCCGCTGACCTCAATTTAAGCGATCCATAAGGGCAGGCCCAAATTTGACATCTCGACCTTGGTTCCGATGGGCTTCAGAACTGACTTGGTCCCGAGCCATGGTGTTTGCCTTTGTTTTTCTGGCGACGATCTCGGCGGGTTGGATTTTCTTAGATCTCCAACGCCCTTTTTCGGACCAGAACACGGCCAAGAACGACAATATGGTCTCGGTTCTGTCCCAACTTGGCATCGAGATCATTGCCCTTGAACTGGCGATCTCTCAGGCGAATCGCCAGCCCAATACCAGCCTAGAGCAAGTGCGACTGCGCTATGATGTTCTATATAGTCGCCTTGAAACCATTCGACAAAACTCGCTCTATGAGCTGGCTCCAGAGAATTCAGCGACACGCAGCAATATGCTCGAGCTTGATGCCTTTCTCTACAGGTGGTTGCCGATCATTGATGGCCCTGCGGACGAGTTGAGCGCCGCAATGCCCGCCCTGGCCCAAGATGCGAAAGTGGCGCGGGCGCGGGCACGCAACCTGACCGCTGACGCGCTTAGACTGGTTGCGCAGCAAAACGATGCCAGTCGCAAGAAGGTGTCTTATGCGCTTTTGTGGCTTGCCTGCGCGCTGATCCTTGTTGTCGGGTTTTTGGCGCTCCTGGCCGGTGCGATGTTCAGTTTGGCCCGCAAGCATGAAGCTCAGGCCCAGCACGCCCTCGATATCAGTGAACATATCAAAGCGGTGATCGCCACCGCTCAGGACGCTGTGGTCGTCACTGACGATACCGGCAAAGTGCTTGAGTTCAATGCGTCCGCCTCACAGATGTTCGGATTTGCCCGCGAAGATGCGATCGATCACAATATTGCTGATCTGATCATCCCGCCACACTACCGCGATCAGCATGATACCGGTATGATCCGTGCTCGCACCGGACAGCCCTCGCGCATTCTGGGAATGGGTCAAATTCAACTAGAAGCCCGTCACAAAAACGGCCTTATCTTTCCCATAGATCTCACGCTCGCGCGCACTCAGACATCCAACGGAACCATCCTTATTGGTTTCTTGCGCGATATTTCGGCCCGCGTTCAAACCGAAACCGATTTGATCACTGCCAAAGATCGCGCCGTCGCAGGCGAGAAACAAAAGGCCGCGCTCCTGGCAGTCATGAGCCATGAAATGCGCACTCCGCTCAACGGTTTGATTGGCGCGCTTGAGCTTTTTGACAAAGGCACACTTGACCCGCGGCACCGCACCTATCTTGAGATCATGCGCACATCCGGCGAAACGCTACAGCGGCATATCAATTCGGTCCTCGATATGTCGCGACTGGATGCGGGCAATATGCCCGTCGACCCGAAATCCTTCGACCTTGTTCAGTTGATTGATGAAATAGCGGAATCACACAGCACCGCAGCTGAGGAACGCGGCAACCAGATCACTGTTGCCCCGATGAACCCCGATTTGCATGGTGTTTTCTCAGACCCCGGCCATGTCAGACGAATCCTCGACAACCTGATCAGCAATGCGGTGAAATTCACCAAAGAGGGGCAGATCACGGTGGAAGTTGACTGTCACCGTGGATTGGAAGAGGTCGAGATCCGGGTGATCGACACCGGGATCGGGATCACCGACGCAGACCTGAACAGGATCTTTGATGATTTTGTGACAGTCGACACCACCTATGGCCGCGGTGCGCAGGGCACCGGGCTTGGGCTGGGCCTGTCGTCCCGATTGGCGAAGTTTCTAAACGGCACGCTGACTGCGGTCAGCGAACCCGGCGCGGGCAGCGCTTTTTCTCTAACGCTTCCGCTGTCACCAACACGGCGCGCGCCCCTGATCCGCCCACAAATCGACGACATGGACGTGCTTCCACCGATGGAGATCCTTATAGTCGAAGACAATGGCGTGAACCGACTCGTAGCACGAGACCTCCTTACCAAGGATCGGCATGCAGTCACCGAGGCTGTCGATGGGCAGGATGGCGTGGAACAAGCGGCGGCGCATAAATTTGACCTGATCTTGATGGACATTTCCATGCCCGGCGTGGATGGCGTTGAGGCGACCAAACAAATTCTGGGCGGGACCGGCCCCAATGCAAACACGCCCATCGTCGCAACAACTGCCCATGCACTGCCAGAAGACACCGCCGCCTTTTACCAGGCCGGCATGTGCGGTGTGATTGTCAAACCGCTCACCCTGTCCAAATTGCGACAGGGTTTGTTCGACGCCGATTGGTCGCGTGGTGGAGGATGTTCGCCCGATGCGCTGATCGATGACATGCAACTGGCCGACATTCGTGCCGATCTGGGCCCAGAACTTTATTCACAAAGCTTTGCCCGGTTCGAAACCGAGATGCATGGGTTCATTTTCGCGGCAAGCCAGGAACAGCAAACGCCGGATCATATGGCTCATATGGCGCAAGAGGCCCATCGTCTGGTAGGGTCTGCAAGCATATTTGGCGCCTTGGGCATATCCCGCTGTCTGAGGCTTCTACAGGACAGTTATACGGCTCAGGATACGGGAAAAATTGGCGAACAGGTCGACAATCTTTCCAACCAATGTGACCAAAGCCTGCTTATTCTAGCCCCAGGCGTGCGCGCGCCCTCTTCTGGCTCACCTTAGAAACCCTAGGCCAGCTGGATTTGATGCTCGACCTGACCGGTGCTTCGGGTTGATGCACAAAATACCTGTCCGGCCATTGGGTCAGAGACGCCTTCTGCCGCTGATGTTGCAAACAGCCGATCCATCTCCGAACCACCAAACGCCGGGCAACTGATCTGTCCCGCAGGAAACGTCACCGCCTCGACAAACTGCCCTGACGAATCATAACACGCAACGCGTGATGCCCCCCACTGCGCATTCCAAAGATTGCCCGCTGTATCCACAACGGCCCCATCCGGATTAAGCCCCTCTTGGGTCAGATCAAGCCATGCAACGGGCTCGCCAACGGGCCATCCTTCTGCGTCAAGCGCCACGCGGCGAATGATTTTGGTGGGCGTATCCGTAAAATAGGCACAGGAGCCATCAGGTGCGAAACAAATGGCGTTGGGGATCGTCAATCGGTCGAACAGCGGATGCAATTCACCTTTGTACCAGCGGTAGATCGCGCCGGCATCAGGCTCAAGATTGTACCCCATGGTCCCGATCCAGAATCCGCCCTGGGGATCCGCACGCCCATCATTAGATCGCGTCACCGCATTGTCGCGCTCCAGATCGACAAGATGAGTCTCGGTCTTGGCCTCAAGATCAAACACAAACAGATCCCGCTCGCTCGCAATCAACAGGCGCGTTTCGTCAACCCAGCCCGCTGCGGAGACCGCGCGATCAAATTGCCAAAGGCTCTGGGTCTCTCCTGATCGCTCGTAAAGCCGATGGCTCAGGATATCGAACCAGAACACCGATTGACGCAGTGGATGCCAAAAAATCCCTTCTCCCAGAACACATTGCGTATCGGAAAAAACGGTACTGGTCATGGCAGGCCCACCTATGTTTGCGGTATCAATTTCACCCAACGACCTACTGCCCGCAACCAAAGGAGGCAAACAAAGATTTATTTTAGGCTTGAAATTTCCGTCAACTTGCGCTCACCTCTGAACCACATCAGCGAGGAAGTGCTTAATGACCTGTGTCTTTGTTCAGATCCGATGCACCCCGGGTACCGGTTACACCGTGGCCCAGGAAATCACCCTGCGTGAAATCCATTCGGAGCTCTATTCGACAAGTGGTGAATATGATTTGCTGGTGAAGCTCTACATCCCAGAGAACGAGGATGTGGGTAAATACATAAATGACAATCTGCTCGGCATTTCAGGGATCGAGCGTACGTTGACGACGCTGACATTTCGCGCGTTTTGAGACGACAACAGGGAGACGTCCAAATGAAATTCAAAAGCTTGGCTCTGAGCTGCGCTATTGCTGCACTCGCGGCCCCCACAATGGCCGAAGTCAAAGTTGGCATGATCACAACACTGTCCGGCGGCGGTGCAGGACTTGGGATCGACGTGCGCGACGGCTTTATGCTGGCGATCGAACAATCGGGCCGCGATGACATCGAAGTGGTGATTGAAGACGATCAGCGCAAACCCGATGTTGCGGTCCAGTTGGCCGACAAAATGGTGCAATCCGAAAAGGTTGACGTGCTGACCGGCATCATCTGGTCGAACCTCGCGATGGCTGTGGTGCCTTCGGTGACGGCGCAGGGCAAATTCTACCTGTCACCCAACGCTGGCCCGTCGCAGCTGGCGGGTCGCGGCTGTCACCAGAACTATTTCAACGTCGCCTGGCAGAACGACAACCTGCATGAAGGTGCCGGTGCGCATGCCAACGCCAAAGGCTATTCCAAAACCTTCATCCTTGCGCCCAACTATCCTGCGGGCAAAGACGCGCTGACCGGGTACAAGCGGTTCTATGAGGGTGACCTGACCGGTGAACTCTACACCAAACTGGGCCAGACCGATTACGCGGCTGAGATTGCTCAGATCCGCGCCTCGGGCGCTGACAGCGTCTTCTTCTTCCTGCCCGGCGGCATGGGCATCTCCTTCCTCAAGCAGTACGCAGACAGCGGCATCGACCTCCCGGTCGTAGGCCCGGCCTTCTCGTTTGATCAGGGTATCCTGCAGGCGGTTGGGGATGCGGCATTGGGTGTGGCAAACACCAGCCAATGGTCCAAGGATCTGGACAACCCGGCAAACGCAGCCTTTGTCGCCAGCTTTGAACAGGAATATGGCCGCCTGCCCTCGCTCTATGCAAGCCAGGGCTTTGACACCGCAAACCTGCTGATCTCGGCCATCGACAAGGCGGATGTGAGTGACGCGGATGGGTTCCGTGAGGCTCTGCGCGCAGCCGAGTTCGACAGCACACGTGGTGAGTTCAAATTTGGCCCCAACCACCATCCGATCCAGAACATCTATGTGCGCGAAGTGATCCGCGAAGGCGATGTTCTGACAAACAAAGTTCTGGGCGCGGCGCTGGAAGCACGCGGCGATGCCTACGCAGCTGACTGCAAAATGTAATCTCTCTTACATGTAGAACACATTGCCCCGAAGGCGCCCCGCGCGCCTTCGGACATGTCTCTCTTTGACATTCGCAACGGGGAAGGATCGCATATGTCTGCGATACTGGTGATCGAGCAGCTGCTGAACGGGCTGCAGTCGGGCATCATGCTGTTTTTGATGGCAGCAGGTCTGACGCTTGTTTTTGGTGTGATGGGGTTGATCAATCTCGCGCATGGGTCGCTGTATATGGTTGGCGCCTTTGCCGCCGCAGCGGCCTCGGCGGCGACGGGATCATTTTTTCTGGGGCTGGTGGCTGCGCTCATCGGGGCGGCAGCGGCCGGCGCCATCATCGAGCTGACCGTGCTGCGCCGACTTTATGCACGCGACCACCTGGATCAGGTTCTGGCCACCTTTGCGCTGATCCTGATTTTCTCGGAAGGCACGCGCTGGGTCTTTGGGTCGTTCCCCCTGTTTCTAGACATCCCTGATCTTCTGTCAGGTCCGGTCACCCTGCCCGGCGGCATTCAGTACCCTCTCTATCGTCTGACACTGATCCTGATTGGTCTCGCCGTTGCCGCAGGCCTGTTCTGGTTGATTGCCCGCACCCGTGTGGGCATCCGCATCCGCGCCGGTGAAAACGACCGTGAAATGATCGCCGCACTTGGCGTTGATATCGACCGGCTATACACCTTTGTTTTTGCCCTTGGAGCCGCTTTGGCAGGGCTGGCGGGGGCTTTGGTCGGTGCGATCCAGTCGGTGCAGGTCGGCATGGGCGAACCCGTGTTGATCCTGGCCTTTGTTGTGATCGTCATCGGCGGCATCGGCTCAATCAAAGGCGCATTGATCGGCGCACTTCTGGTGGGCCTCACTGACACCTTGGGCAGCATTTTCCTGCCGCAACTGTTCCGCCTGTTCATGGATCCGGCCGAAGCGAGTCAAATTGGCGCATCGCTGGCCTCGATGGCCATCTATGTGCTGATGGCCGCTGTGCTGATCTGGAAACCCACCGGCCTGTTCGGAGCAAAAGCATGACCCGCGAATCCTATGTGAACCTCGCCTGCCTTGCGGGCCTGATCCTTATCCCGTTGTGGGCGCATGTCTCGGACGAGCCCTTTACCATCACCCTCGCCACCCGCGCTGTGATCCTTGCCCTTGCTGCACTTGGGTTGAATATCGCGCTCGGCATTGGAGGCTTGGTCAGCTTTGGCCACGCGGTGTTTTTCGGCATCGGCGGCTATGCCATGGGCATACTGGCGTATCACGCCCAGAACTATACACCGATTGCTGAGTGGCCCTTCTTGATCGAAGGCACCAAATCGATGCCAATCATCTGGCTTTTGGCCACCATAGTGTCCGGGATTGTTGCCTTTCTCATCGGCCTTTTGTCGCTGCGCACCACCGGGGTCTATTTCATCATGATCACCCTGGCCTTTGGTCAGATGCTGTTCTTCTTCTCCATCAGCTGGGCAGAATATGGTGGTGAAGACGGTCTGGCGATCTATGTGCGCAACGGATTTCCCGGTCTCAACACGCTGGTGCCTTTACAGTTCTACGGGCTCTGCCTTGCCATGTTGCTTCTGGCACTTGCGTTCCAATGGCGGCTGGCGAAATCGCCCTTCGGTCTGGCCCTGAATGCGGCGCGGCAGGTGCCCAATCGCGTCAAAGCTGTGGGCCTGAACCCGTTCAAGCTTCAGCTGGTGGCCTTCACCATTTCAGGCATGATCACCGGTCTCGCCGGGGCGCTGTTTGCGGATCTCAACCGTTTTGTCAGCCCCACCATGTTCAGCTGGCAGCTCTCGGGTGAGTTTATCGTCTTTATCATCATTGGCGGCACGGCCCGTCTGTTTGGCCCGGTGATCGGTGCCGCATTGTTTGTCATCATCGAACATGTGCTGGGCGGGATCAGCGACTATTGGCACATCTGGTTTGGCTTCCTTCTTCTGGGCATTGTGCTCTTTGGAAAAGGTGGCGTGATCGGACTTCTGGCCGGAGGAGCAAAAGCCCATGACTGATGTCATTTTGGAAACCCGCGGTCTGCGCAAAGCCTTTGGTGCTCTGCAGGCGACCGACGATGTCTCTATCGCCCTCAGACCGGGAGAAATTCACGCAATCATCGGTCCCAACGGCGCGGGAAAATCCACGCTGATAGGCCAGATCTGCGGATCGCTTGCCCCTGACAGTGGGCAGGTCTTCCTTGCCGGACAGGACGTGACGGGAAAAGACACCGCCCAACGCGCGCAGGCCGGGCTTGGCCGTACCTTCCAGATCAGCCAGTTGGCCATGGAAGACACCGTCATGCAAAACGTGTTGCTCGGGGCGCTCGGCAAAAGCGCCGCGCCATGGCGGTTCTTTGGTGCGGTGTTGAATGACAAAGCGCTGCGCAAGTCGGCCATGGCTGCGCTTGAACGCGTAGGTCTGGCGGAGGAACAAGCGCGGGTGACCGCCGAGTTGAGCCATGGCCAGCGCCGACAGCTTGAAGTCGCTGTTGCCCTGACCTTGCAACCAAAAGCCTTTGTCATGGATGAACCCATGGCGGGCCTTGGGGCCGAAGGATCAGCGCGTCTGACCAAACTTCTGGATGGGTTGCGCCACGAAGCGCCGATCCTTCTGGTTGAACATGACATGGATGCGGTGTTTGCCCTGGCCGACCGGATCAGCGTGCTGGTCAGTGGCCAGATCATCGCCACCGGCACAGTTGACGAAATCCGCACCGATGCCCGCGTGCGCGAAGCCTATCTGGGGGACGAAGCATGAGCGCCCTTCTCAGTCTCAAAAACATCACCGCCCATTACGGCGCCAGTCAGGCGCTGTTTGGTGTCGATCTTACGCTCAACCAAGGCGAAGTACTTGCCTTGATGGGCCGCAACGGCATGGGCAAAAGCACTACCATCAAATGCATCTGTCGTATGTTGGCGGCTAAGGGCGAGATCCGCTTTGACGGCACAGATCTTGCCCCCCTGCCCAGCCACAAGGCCGCGCGCCTGGGGATTGGGCTTGTGCCCGAAGGGCGTCGCTGTTTCGCGGATCTTACGGTGTCAGAAAACCTGATGGCCAGCGCCCGCCCCGGCGCATGGGATCAGGCAGCGGTTGGATCACTGTTTCCCCGATTGGCCGAGCGTCACGCGCAGCGCGCGGCGAGCCTTTCCGGGGGCGAGCAACAGATGCTTGCGATTGGGCGTGCGCTGATGACCAATCCACGACTGTTGATCCTTGATGAGGCAACAGAAGGACTTGCCCCGCTGATCCGGCAAGAGATCTGGGATGCGATTAGTCGTTTGAAACGCGAAAGTGGGTTGTCCATTCTTATCGTCGACAAATCTCTAAAAGAACTGCGTCAAGTGGCCGACACCGCAGTGATCCTCGACAAAGGCACATCCATCTGGGCGGGTCGTCTGGAAAACCTGCCCACCGATCTCGCACATAAACATCTCGGGATTTAATCCTGCAAGCTCAGGCCGTTTAGACATCGCGTCACGGCCTGAGTTTTCACGGCATGATAAGCTTCATCCGTAAGCCCCATAAGCGCGGCCTGAAAAACCACACCCTGAATCATGCCCACGATCATCCAACCGTCATTTACCGGGGCCCAGTCATCTTGCGGTGCGCTGGGTGCAAATTCGTCCAGTTTACGCGCGATAAGATTGCCGGTGCGCCCCAACCGTTGTTGTGACCGCCGCACGGTCTCGTCCCGGCAGTCAGGCAATCGGGTGAGCTCCTGCAAAACACTCAATAGCTTGGCATGTCGGTGTCGCGGTTCGAATACCGCCTCAAGCCCAGCGCGCAGCTCGGCGACAGTCTGACTTTGTGCAACGCCGTCGTACCAGCGATCAAATTCATCAAAAATCAGGTCGCTGACCGCCAGCGCCAGATCTTCTTTGCGTTTGAAATGCAGGTAGACCGTCCCCTTTCCCACGCCACTGCGCTCAGCGATATCTGCCACACGCGCCGCCGCAATACCCACATCGGCAAACACCTCTAGGGCAATTTGCAAAATCACGGTTTGCTGGGAATCTTGGCTTCCGATCTGGGGCATTGGGGGCTCGCACGACTTACCTTTACCTGGGTGATATTAGCTGGGCTGCGGAACAAATCATCACAATTCCATGCGCGCGGACATCACAGCCTGCGATCCCTGCATATCTGCCGCATTCACCTGACCCAAATCCGACCAATTCCAGACTAACGGCGTTGAATCTTTCCCAAAAACCCAAAGATACCGAAGCAACTCGCTGAAAAAACAGCGAATAATCAAACCCGCCGTAAGATCATTCCAATTCTAACGATCCCGACCCCGTGGAACTGTTTGTTAAGACAGCCTGCTTATTCCTGTTTGGCAAGAAACGCACCTTTGCCGGTGCACCTGTTGCCAAGAGGAAAGCCGTATCAACATGCCAGATATCCATTTCCATGCCCTAGGCGCGACCCGTGCCCGGTCCGGTGAGGACCCGCTGGTTCCGTTCCTGCTGAGCGCACGTCAAGGGCCTGTAACTGTATCCGCTCGCGACGTTCACCGCCTGGATTCGCATCGACTGCAGCTCCTGCTTGTCGCTGAACGTCAATGGTTGATTGACGGAAAGGATTTCAACCTCACAGATATGTCCCCCTCTTTCCGCGATGGCCTAGAACGTTTGGGTATCGCCTCTGACCACTTCGACAAGGAGACGCTGCAATGACCACTAAGGTTCTGGCTATCGACGATTCGCGCACTATCCGAAACCTTCTGCGTGTTTCCCTGGAAGGGGCAGGTTTCGAATTCCACTCGGCCTGCGACGGCGTTGAAGGCGTAGAGGTCTTCCCCGACGTAGACCCTGATGTGGTGATCACCGACATCAACATGCCGAAGATGGATGGCTTTGGTGTGATCGACTCGCTGCGCAGTGGCCCAAATCGCACCAATGTTCCAATCCTGGTTCTGACCACTGAAAGCTCGGATGATCTCAAGGCCCGCGCACGCGGCGCCGGGGCGACCGGTTGGATCGTCAAACCCTTCGACGATTCCTCTCTGGTGTCTGTTCTGCGTCGTCTCACCGGCCACGTGAGCTAATGCCATGTCAATGAATTCAATCAGAGATACGTTCTTTGAGGAATGCGAAGAGCTCCTCGAAGCACTGGTTGAGGGCCTCTCCCAAATGGAAGAAGCCCCCGAAGATATCGACGTTGTCAACGCGGTGTTCCGTGCCGTTCACTCGATCAAGGGTGGCGCCGGTGCCTTCGGTCTCGACCGTTTGGTGAACTTTGCACACACCTTCGAAACCGTCATGGACATGGTGCGTGGCAACGAGCTTTCGGTTGACGAAAAGCTGATGGCAATCTTCCACCGGTCTGGGGATCAGCTTTCGGATCTTGTGGCCTCGTCTCGCGACGAAACCGATCTGGATGAAACCTCTGAAAAGGCTCTGATCAAAGAGCTGGAAGGGTATCTGGGCGATAACGCAGGCGCGGAAGATTTCTCGTTTGATGCGGTCACACTCGACTTCGGCGGCCCCGTTGAAATCGAAGATGCGCCGGCAGAAGAGCCTGTTGGTGAACGCGTCTTCAAAATTGCCTTCAAGCCCAAAAAAGAGCTTTATGAGAACGGCCATGAACCGCTGTTGCTCTTTGATGCTCTGGCAGAATTTGGTCCGCTCAAAGTCGAAGCAGACACAAGCCGCCTACCCGATTTTGATCTCTTCGATCCCAATGACGCGATTTTGGCCTGGAGCCTGACGCTTCAGACGGCGGAAACCGAGACCACCCTGCATGAGGTGTTCGAATTCGTCGAAGGCCTGTGTGCCCTGGATATTCAAGTCGATGGAAGCGCGCCAGTTTTTAGCGCGGCGGTGGCAGCCGCCCCTGAACCGGAAGCGGCACCAGAACCGGCTGTTGAAGCAACGCAAGACAATGAGCCCGCCGCAGCGGCGGTGGCGAAACCTGCTCCAGCGGCTGCTGCCACACCCGCAAAGGAATCGCGCGGCCCCAAGCCGACCCTTCGGGTTGATCTTGATCGTGTCGACCGCCTGATCAACACCGTTGGCGAATTGATCATCAACCAAGCGATGATTTCGCAGCGCATTGAAGAGCTGGACCTGCCCACTGTGGCCCATCTCACCAATGAGCTGGAAGCCTACAAACTGTTGGCACGCGACATTCAGGAAGGCGTCATGGCCATTCGTGCCCAGCCCGTCAAACCGCTGTTCCAGCGGATGTCACGGATCGTGCGCGAAGCCTCAGATGCCACCAATAAGAAAGCCAAACTGGTCACGGTTGGTGATTCGACCGAGGTCGACAAAACGGTCATCGAACGGTTGGCTGACCCGCTGACCCATATGGTGCGGAATGCGATCGACCACGGCTTGGAATCGCCTGAAAAGCGGAACGAAGCGGGCAAAGACCCTGTGGGAACCATCCGCCTCTCAGCGGCGCACCGCTCCGGCAGCGTTTTTATCGAAATTGCGGATGATGGCGCGGGCCTGAACCGTGAGGTCATTCTGCGCAAGGCGATCGAGAAAAACCTGGTCCCAAAAGACGCAGAACTGTCTGATCCTGAGATCGACAACCTGCTGTTCCTTCCAGGGTTTTCGACAGCGGGCCAGGTGTCCAACCTGTCCGGCCGTGGCGTCGGCATGGATGTTGTAAAAAATGCGGTTCAAGCTTTGGGTGGACGGATTTCGATCAGTTCAACCCCCGGCAAGGGCACGACCTTTACCATCATTCTGCCTCTGACCTTGGCCGTTATGGATGGCTTTGTGATCTCGGTCGCAGACCAGACCATGGTTATCCCGATCTCGTCGATCCTGGAAACCATTCGCCCCAATCTGCGTGACATTCACGTGGTTGGAACCGATAGCGAATTGGTCAGCGTCCGTGGGTCTTATGTGCCCATCGTTGATGTCGCCGACAGCCTTGGGTTGGCCGAAACGCAAGAAGGCCCGAAAACCGGGATCCTCCTTCTTGTTTCGACGGAGACACAGGGTCTGACCGCGTTGCGTGTTTCTTCGATCCATGACCAGCGTCAGGTCGTCATCAAAAGTCTGGAAAGCAACTATACCGCCATTCCGGGCGTCTCAGCCGCGACCATTCTTGGTGATGGTAAGATTGCTCTGATCCTCGATCCCGAGGAGCTGATCAAACTCGACCACTCCACTGGTTTCGACCTCATCCCCCAGCCATAGAAAACGGAGCTCCGTCATGTCTGAAGCAGCAGCAGAAGCAGTCGCCGATTCCCAGTTCGAGTTCATCACGTTCTCCGCTGGCGGTCAGAACTACTGCCTAGAAATCACCCAGATCCGCGAAATTCGCCGCTGGACCCCGGTAACGGCCCTGCCCCACACACCAAATGATGTGTTGGGTGTGATGAACCTCCGCGGTGCCGTGATCCCGATCTTTGACCTCTCCGCCCGGTTTGGTCTTGGGGCCACGCCGTCAAACGAGCGTAACGTTGTCATCGTCGCCGCGGTAGAAGGCACAACCATTGGTCTTCTGGTTGAGTCGGTCTCGGAAATCCTGTCGGTGGACAAGAGCGCCATCCAGGAAACCCCGGATATCAAATCCGACGCCACAAAACATAGCATCCGCGGTATGATCTCGGTCGATGAGGCCATGGTTCGGGTTGTCAATCTTGGGGCGGTTCTGGAAACCGAAACGGGCGCCGCAGCATGAATGTAGCGGCCCATATTCCTGACGGAGACGAGATCCCGTTCAGCGACGCCGATTTCAAAGCCTTGGCGGCGCTGGCACATGCCAACTTTGGGCTCAACCTTGCCGAAAGCAAGAAGCCGTTGGTATATTCTCGTCTCATCAAGCGCTTGAAAGCGCGCGGAATATCGAGCTTCCGCGACTATCTGGCTCTTGTTGAGCAACCTCAAGAGGACAAAGAACGGCACGAGCTGATCTCTGCGCTCACCACCAATGTGACTTCCTATTTCCGGGAGAACCACCATTTCGAGATGCTGCGCGACAGCTGTCTGCCTGACATCATTCGAAATGCCAAAGCCGGGAAACGGGCGCGCATCTGGTCGGCGGGGTGTTCTTCAGGGCAAGAACCCTATTCGATCGCAATGCAGCTGCTGACGGCGTTTCCAGACGCAGCGGCGCATGATGTGAAAATCCTTGCGACCGATATCGATCCAAGGATCGTACAAAAAGCCGAGGCCGGCACGTATCCCAAAGATGAGGCCAAAGGCATTCCCGCGCCAATGGCCCAGAAATGGGCCCGTCCGTCTTCTGATGGCAAATCGTTTACGATTGCCCCAGACGCCAAGAAATTGATCACTTTTGGCGAATTGAATTTGATCAAAGAGTGGCCCTTTGGCGGTCCGTTTGATGTCATCTTCTGTCGCAATGTTGCGATTTATTTTGACCAACCGACCCAGCAAACTCTTTGGAAACGGTTCTGCGATATTTTGGCTCCGGGAGGACATCTCTTTATCGGGCACTCTGAACGCGTGTCTGGTCCGGCGTCACAATCCTTGGCTGGTGTGGGTATCACCAGCTACCAAAAGACTGAAAACACTTTGCAAAATGCAAACGATAGGAGCCTGAAATGAGTCTGAAAGATTCCCTGCGCGTCATGGTCGTGGACGACATGGCAACCAGCCGTGGACTGATCACCCAGGCTTTGGATGACATTGGCATTAAAAACTATGTCACCGAGAATGACGGGCGTCGCGCCTTTGAAAAGCTCGCGGCGAGCCCCTGTCACCTGGTATTGTCCGACTACAACATGCCCGGCATGGATGGTATTGGTCTGCTCAAGCACGTCAGAAGCCACCAACCCACCCAGAAAATGGGCTTTATTCTGGTGACCGGTCGCCCGACACCGGAAATTGTTGCCGAAGCCAAAAAGCTTGGCCTCAACAACATGATCAAAAAGCCTTTCACCTCGGCGTCGATGAAGCAATGCATCGAAAGCGTGGTAGGTCGGCTATGAACGCAACCCCGAGCTTTAAGATTTCCTCGGCTGATGCGACCGATGGGGTCGCATCCGAACTGGATGTGCTTTTGGATCGGTTGAAACGTCTCGAGGACGGGTTTGAAACCGTCCTCGATGCGGGCGGAGACACCCCCCGGGGTGTCACTTTGCAGATGTTTCAGGAAATGGACTTTATCGTACAGTCGATCGAGTCTCTTTCCACCTATCTCAGAGATGTCGCCAGTGCGTCGCGTGATAACGGCGAGACCTGTTTGCATGAGGCCGTGTCCAAAATCCCGCTGCGGGATATGGCGGCCCGCCTGAAAGGTCACGAGGCCGCCGCTCCGATTACTGGAGAAGCTGAACTTTTCTGACGTCACCGGCTGGTCGGTGCGCTGTGGTCTATGATGCAAGTGGGGATCCTGTGTCACAAAAACGTTTGATCATCGCCAGTCCTGACGCCAAAGAACGCAAACGACTTTTGTCGCTGCTCACGACCTTACCTGAGTTTAAGATCATTGGATGTACCGGTGATCTGATGAACACGTACAACGAAGTTGAATCACAGCTTCCCAATGCCGTGCTCATATCGGAATCCCTTGCGCGTCTGCCCGAATTTGAGGTGATGCGCGCGCTGTTCTCCGCATTGGATGTACGTTGGCTGGTTTTGAACAGCCTGTACGGGTCCGCCAGCTGTCTCTCACCTGAAAGCAAAGCCGCTTCTGATCTGTTTGAGGTCCCAGGCAACGCCCCCGCAGATGTGATCGCCGGTCAGTTGCGAAGCCTGACCCGGCTTGGCCCGTCGCGGATGCCTGCCCGCAGCAGCAGAGCCGCAGTTTCCTCAGAGCCATTACGCGCGCAACCTGCGCAGCCGTCTCTCGTGCGGCAGACGCAAACGGCCCAAAAGCTCATATTGATCGGGGCAAGCACGGGTGGCGTCGACGCGCTTCTGGCGATTTTATCAAACTTTCCCGTCGATTGCCCGCCCACGATGATTGTCCAGCACACCGGACCCGGCTTTGGGAACAGTCTCGCGGAGTTGCTCAATCGCCAATGTGCGGCACAGGTTGTATTGGCCGAGGATGACATTCCACTGAGATCCGGACAGATCATCATCGGCGCAGGCAGCCGAAAACATCTCGTGGTAGACGGCACGCGTCAGTTGGTGGCAAAGCGGATCGAGGCCCCTCCTGTGTCCGGACATGCGCCATCAGTTGATATGCTGTTCAACAGCGCGCAGGACCATGCCCCCAAAATCGCGGCCGCGTTGCTCACAGGTATGGGACGCGACGGCGCGGACGGGCTGCTGGCATTGCGAAGATCTGGTGCAACAACGTTTGCACAGGATGAGAAAAGCTCAGTTGTCTACGGCATGCCCCGCGCTGCGGTGGAACTGGGCGCGGCTCAATCCGTTCTCCCCCTTAAAAAAATTGGCCCTGCCTTGCTCACGGCGCAGGTTCAAACAACGACACAAACAAGAGAGGCTGCTCATGACAGGTAATGGCGAGAAACTAGTGAATGTCATTCAGGGTGATTATGCCATCTCGGATAAAGCCAACGAGGTGTTGACCACAGTACTCGGGTCCTGTGTCGCGGTGTGTCTGTCTGATACAAAGCGTGGCATCGGCGGCATGAACCACTTTCTGTTGCCCGACCGGGGCACCGGTGGCGCGGGCAGTGACAACGTCCGCTATGGCGCCTACGCCATGGAACTGTTGATCAATGGCATGCTCAAACTGGGGGCAGACCGCAGCAATCTTCAGGCCAAGATCTTTGGTGGCGCCAATATGATGGGAAATTTGCGCGACATCGGTGGCTCCAACGCCGCGTTCGCTCGGCAGTTCCTCAAAGACGAAGGCATCCCCTGTATCGCTGAAAGTCTTGGGGGAAATCAGGCCCGGCGCATCCGCTATTGGCCGGTAACCGGACAGGCTCGCCAATTGCTTGTTCAGGGCAATATCGAGGCCGAGGCACGTCCGGCCCCGCCGCCCAAGCCCAAGCCCGCGGCGCAAGACATCACCCTGTTCTGATCACGTCGTCCATCACGTCTGTGTTTGCCAAGGTGCGCTTCGACAAATCGAAGTGCACCTTCTTCTTTTTGCGTGTTAAAGCGGCACACGAAGGAGATCCCTATGCAGCCTCAGCTCCCGTTTACACGTGATCTTGTATTGATCGGCGGCGGTCATTCCCATGCTCTGGTGTTGCGTAAATGGGGGATGAACCCGCTGCCGGGCGCACGTGTCACTGTGATCAATCCTGGCCCAACCGCCCCTTATTCTGGTATGTTGCCCGGATATCTTGCCGGGCACTATTCCCGCGAGGCGCTCGACATCGATCTCGTCAAACTGGCGCGATTTGCCGGGGCCCGTTTGATCAACGGCCGTGCCACTCATATTGATCCTCTTTCGAAAACCATACAAGTCGAGGGGCGGCCGCCACTGAAGTATGATATTGCCTCGCTTGATATCGGTATCACCAGCACCCTGTCCGATCTGCCCGGGTTTTCCGAACATACCGTTCCCGCGAAACCCCTTGGACCATTTGCGCGCGCCTGGTCGAGGTTTCGCGACACCCAAGGTGCGGCCAAAATTGCCGTCATCGGGGGCGGGATTGCCGGTGTCGAAATCATCCTCTCGTTTGCCCGGGCACTGAAAGCAGACGGACGCGAGGCCAAGCTCACCCTGATCGATAAAGATCAGATTCTGGTGGGCCTCCCCAACAAAAGTCGAACCCACCTGTTGAAGACACTCACCAGTTGGGGCGTCTCGCTTTGCGAAGACTGTGACATCACAAAGATCACAGCCGACGGCATTCACACCGCCGCCGGAGAAAAGTTCGAGGCCAATTTCATCTGCGGTGCCGCCGGCGCCGAGCCTCAAGGATGGTTGGCGCAAACCGGGCTAGAGTTGGTCGATGGTTTTATCGCAGTCGGCCCGACGCTGGCCTCATCAGACCCCGCCGTTTTTGCAACGGGCGACTGTGCTCATATGGTGGAAACGCCCCGGCCCAAGGCTGGCGTTTTTGCCGTGCGACAGGCACCGGTTCTGTTTCACAACCTGCGCGTCGCTTTGCAAGAGGCTGGGCAGTACCAAACCTACTGCCCACAACGCGACTATCTCAAACTGGTGTCTCTGGGCGAAAAATCCGCCCTGGCAGACCGGTTTGGCATGACATTCTCTGGCCCCCTTCTGTGGCGCTGGAAAAACCACATTGATCAGAAATTCATGGATAAGTTTCGCAGCTTACCCCAGATGCCCGAGCCTGAACTGCCCAAGAATATGGCTGCAGACACCAAATCTGTGTTGGGCGACAAACCCCTTTGCGGGGGATGTGGATCTAAAATTGGGCAATCCGCGTTGCAGGCTGCACTACCACGCCCCGGCACAATACGAGACGACATCACCGCGCTGCCAGACGACGACGCGGCGTTAATACTGACCGGAGGAGCACAGCAGGTGATAAGCACCGATCACCTGCGCGCGATGACCCAAGATCCTGTCACCATGACACGTATCACAGCCCATCATGCTCTTGGCGATATTTGGGCCATGGGAGCGGCCCCTCAGGCGGCGACCGCCACGGTCATTTTGCCACGCATGTCGTCTGAGCTGGCGCAAAGAACCTTAAATGAAATCATGACAACGGCGCAGGCATGCTTTGCAGAGGCCGGGGCAGAGATCATTGGCGGGCACAGCTCTTTTGGCAGTGAGTTGACCCTTGGTTTTACGGTGACGGGCCTATGTCACACCCCGCCCATCACCCTCTCCGGGGCCCGCGCCGGAGATCAGCTCATCCTCACCAAACCCTTGGGGTCCGGCATTCTGATGGCCGCAGAAATGGCAGGGAAAGCCCGGGGGGATTGGGTGATGCGCGCGCTTGATCACATGTGCAGAAGTCAAAAAGACCCCTCTCGCATTCTGTCGCGCGCCACGGCGATGACCGATGTCACCGGATTTGGATTGATTGGGCATCTGCAAAACATCTGCCGACAGTCTGGTGTCGGGGCTGACCTCGATCTTGCGGCCATTCCGTTTATGGATGGCGCGCTTGCCCTGGCGAAAGCCGGCCAAAAGTCCACGTTGTTGCCCGAAAACCGTAAACTATACCCACAGCTCCCGGAGGGTCCGGAGTTTGATCTTCTATTTGATCCTCAAACCTCTGGTGGTCTGCTGGCCAGCGTCTCAGGTGATGCCGCCAACCTTGTCGACCAACTGAAAGCCGCGGGCCATGAAGCTGCAATCATCGGCACCTGCACCAACATACCCGGTCAGATCACCATTGTCTGAACCCGCTCCGCAATTTGGTCGGCCATGGTTTCAAGCGTGGCGTCATCAAGGTGAGCGGTTTCAAAACGCGCAGCAACATGCGGTGTGATCGCGCGCATGGATTTGTCATAGGCCGGGTCATAATGATCTTCGACCAAAGACTGGCACAGGGCACGCCGTTCTCCGGCGTCAATCATCGCCTCCCATAGGTCCACAAGCGCATGGCCCCGGTGAAGCCGCAGCGGTGACAAACGGTCTTTGAGACGCGCCCCATCGGACAAAACATCGTCATAGGCCTGATCCAGATATCGGGCGCGTTCCTCAACCGGCGCCAGAACTTCAAACCAAGGTGCAGCCTTCATACCCTCCCACAGGCTGGGGGGCAGGTTGATCCCGCCAATTTTGCTGCTTTCGGCCTCAACAATCACCGGGCAGGCGGGGTCGAATTGGTGAAGCTTCGCAGCCAGCTGGGATTCAAACGCCTTTTGTGCAGGTTGCCCATCGGGCATTTCCCCGAGCAACGAGCCACGATGCCCAGCCAATCCCTCCAGATCAAGCACTTGCACCCCGCGCGCGGCCAACATCGGCAAGAGCGCGGTTTTTGCGGTGCCCGTGTAGCCACCCAGCTGGATAAACCGGTGTTTCAGGGGCTGATCATACAGCGCCTGCGTGACCAGCCGTCGATAGGTCCGATAGCCCCCCTCGACCACCTCAGCCCGCCACCCGATCTCTTTCAGCAACCAGGTGAATGAGCCAGACCGTTGGCCCCCACGCCAGCAATAGACCAAGGGACGCCAATTCCGATCATGGTGGGCCAAACGGTGTTCAATATGATCAGCGGCATTCCGAAACACCAGCGCCGCGCCAATCTTGCGGGCCGCGAAGGGGCTGGTTTGTTTATAGAGTGTCCCAACCCGCGCACGTTCTGCATTGTCCAGAACCGGCAAGCTAACTGCGTCCGGAATATGATCTTCAGCGTGTTCGGCGGGGCTTCGCACATCAATCACGGTATCGAACCCGTGATCGTAGATGTCGGCAAGAGAGGTAAAGGTCAATGACATAGGCGCATCTAGCCAAAAACATGGGATTTTTGAAAGGCTTCAGATTTTTTTTGGCGAAAACATGTGTTTTTGTCATTTCGCTCTGGACACCCCCAGCTGGCTTAGCTAAATCACGCCTCACCCGAGAGCGACGCTCTCACCCAGGCCCGGGTAGCTCAGGGGTAGAGCAGTGGATTGAAAATCCTCGTGTCGGTGGTTCGATTCCGCCCCCGGGCACCATTCCCCCAGAAATGAAAAGCAATAATCCCGCTCTGCGGTCGTTTGCGTGTTCTATGCTCCACTCCAAGCACCGCAAACTTCAGGCTCTTCAAAACAAAGGCGCCAGGTTTTCCCAGCGCCTTGTTTTGTCTCATCTTATCCGCATCTTAGTCCGAGGTGCGGCCTTCGGTGTCGGACATGTCGAACCCAAGGTGCTTGGCCACGGTGAAGATGTCTTTGTCCCCCCGTCCACACATGTTCATGCAGATGATGTGGTCCTTGGGCAGCTCGGGCGCGATCTTGGCCACATGAGCCAGCGCGTGGCTGGGTTCGAGCGCCGGGATGATGCCTTCGGTCTCACAGCAGAGCTGGAACGCGGCCAGGGCCTCTTTGTCGGTGATCGCCACATATTCGGCGCGACCGATATCGTTCAGCCAGGCATGCTCAGGGCCGATGCCCGGATAATCGAGACCCGCAGAGATAGAGAAGCCTTCGAGGATCTGACCATCGTCATCCTGCAGCAAATAGGTGCGGTTGCCATGCAGAACCCCGGGTCGTCCGCCGGTCAGCGAGGCGCAGTGCTCCATCTTCTCGTTCACACCTTTACCACCGGCTTCAACACCGATGATATTGACCGATTTGTCGTCAAGGAACGGGAAGAACAGACCCATAGCGTTGGAGCCACCACCGATGGCCGCGATGAGGGTGTCGGGCAGACGGCCCTCGGCTTCCATCATCTGCTCTTTGGCTTCTTTACCGATGATCGACTGGAAATCCCGCACCATGGCCGGATAGGGGTGCGGGCCTGCCACGGTGCCGATGCAATAGAAGGTATCGTGCACATTGGTCACCCAGTCGCGCAGCGCGTCGTTCATTGCGTCTTTCAACGTGCCGCGTCCCGAGGTCACCGGGATCACTTCGGCGCCGAGCAGACGCATGCGGAATACGTTTGGTGCCTGACGCTCAACATCATGCGCGCCCATATAGACCACACATTGCAGGCCAAACTTCGCGCAGACCGTAGCTGTTGCCACACCGTGCTGGCCCGCGCCGGTTTCGGCGATGATGCGGGTTTTGCCCATACGTTTGGCCAGAATGATCTGACCTAGCACATTGTTGATTTTATGCGCACCAGTGTGGTTCAGCTCATCCCGCTTGAGATAGATCTTGGCCCCGCCCAAACGTTCGGTCAGGCGTTCCGCATAATACAGCGGCGACGGACGGCCGACATAGTGCTTCCACAGATAGTCCATCTCATCCCAGAAAGACTTATCGGTCTTTGCCTTCTCGTACTGTTCTTCCAGTTCGAGAATCAAAGGCATCAGCGTTTCTGACACAAACCGCCCACCGAAAATACCAAAGCGGCCATTTTCATCGGGGCCGGTCATGAAGCTGTTGACGAGATCTTCCATGGCGCCACTCCCTGTCATGGTTTGGAAAACTGCATAGGACAACTCATACGGAAAAGGCCAGAGGCAAAACAGCATGCCCCTGACGGCGTGTCCCTGTTGTGGTCAGGCGGAAACGGCAGAGCGCTCGAGCGCAGGATAGCGCAGACCCAAGGTCAGCCCCCGCGCCACAAAAGACACCATCAAAGCAGCCCACAACCCGTGATTGCCCCAAAGCGGCAACAACACCCAGACCGCGCCAAAATAGGTCAAGGCCGAGATCAGCATCATATTGCGCATATCGCGGGTGCGGGTGGCGCCGATGAAAATCCCATCCAGCATAAAACTGGGCAGCGCCAGAAGAGGGGATATCGCAATCCATGGCAGGTAACGGCGCGCCGCCAGCTGCACCTCAGGATCTTTGGTGATCAGGTCGATGATCATCCCGCCAAAAAAGACGAATGCCAGAGCAAAACCAAAGTTGAAGATAAACCCCCAAAGGCTGCTGAGCATTGCGCCTTGCCGAATGCGATCCCGTCTCCCGGCGCCAAGCGCTTGTCCCACCAGAGCCTCTGCCGCAAATGCGAAGCCATCTAACGCATATGCCATGAGATGAATAAACTGCATCAACACCTGATTGGCCGCGAGAGCCACCACGCCAAACCCCGGGCTGTAGTAAAACAGGAAGGACAGAAACACCGCCTCAAGCAACAGCGAGCGGATCAGGATATCCATGTTCACCACTGCCATACGTTTGAGACGCACCCGGTCGAACACCCGGGCCCACTGCCAGGCCCCGCGACGGACCAAAGCCCCGCGACACAGCCACAGCCCAAGGAGCAATCCGCTCCATTCCGCAAGAAAGCTGGCAAAGGCCACGCCATCGACGCCCCAGCCAAGCCCCAGCACAAACCAGACGTCCAACACCACATTGGCCGCGGTCATCCAGAGCTGGAGTGCCAGAACCGCGCGCGTGCGTTCCTGTGCGATCAACCACCCACTGATGCCAAACATCGCAATGGCCGCCGGCGCGGACCAGATACGGATCTGCATATAGGCGCGCGACATGACCTCAACTTCGGGAGAGGTCGGGGAATAGGCAAAGGCGATCTGCAGCAATGGTTGCAAGAACAACAGCAGTAGCACGCCACCTGACAGGCCAATCAAAAGAGACCGCATCAAAAGCGCCGCCACCTCGGCGCGGTCGCCCAGCCCCGCCGCCTGAGCCGTGAGGCCACCCGTGCCCATGCGCAGGAACCCAAACACCCAATACAGCGCCGAGAGCACAATTGAGCCAACCCCAACGGCAGCGATGGGTTCGGCCCTTGGGATCTGGCCCACAACAGCGGTATCCACGGCACCGATCAAAGGCACAGCAATATTGGCCAGCATAATAGGCACCGCAATTTGCAACACGCGGGCGTGGGTGATCGGTTCGGATTGAGTCATGTCAGGCCTTTTGCGTCAATCTTGGCGCGGCATCAGAAAATGAGCGGCGGCCTGCGCCATCGGGCGATCGACATTGTCCTGCCAGGCCTCAGCCTGCACACTGGCATACCTGCGCCCCTTGCGGGTGATCCGCGCCCGGGCATAGGCATCGCGTGGCAGGCCGGAACGCAGATAATCGACGGTAAAGTCAATGGTCTTGGGCAAGCGCGGAAGATTGCCCTGCGCCAGGCTCTCGGCATCCAGTTTGCCGCTTTCGATATCTTCCCAGAGATAGCTCCAGCTGAGAGTAATCACCGCGGTCATCTCAAGAAAGGCCGCTGTGACACCCCCATGCAACGCGGGCAAAAAGGGATTTCCGATCAGCTTTTCATCGAAGGGCAAAACGGCAGTGACCTCATCACCACGCCGATCAAACTGGATCCCGAGATAGCGAATGTAAGGCACACCATCGACCAATGCAGACAGTGCGGCGTCCCGGCGTTGTTTGACGACTTGTACGGGTTCAGGAGGACGACGCGCCATTAATTGCTCTCCACGGTGAAGGTGCCGGTTGCAGTGGCGACTGGATTGTCATGATCGTCGTCACAGGCCGTGGCCCGCACAAATGCCACAGAGCGGGTGATGTGATGGCATTCGGCTCGGGTCACAACCGCCTGCCCCGGTGTGGCGGCACGCATATAGTCAATGCGTAGGCTGATCGTGGCGGTGCCTGCCGGGCTTTTGGGATGGCTCATCACCGCTGCACCGCAACATGTGTCCATCTGCGCCGACACGGCCCCGCCATGGATCACCCCCGTTTCCGGGTCCCCGACAAATTCTTTGTTGTATGGCATCCGAATTTCGGCAACCCCATCGCCAATCTCGGAAATTTCCATCCCAAGCGCCTTGGCATGGGGGATCAGCTCGATGAATTGGCGGGCAATTGTGGCCTTGTCGGCGGTCATGGCAGGCTCCTTTGTCCCAGTTATGAATTTCCAGTGCGTCTGCCGCAAGCCATGATTTCACCCGCGCAACGTCACGCCTCAGGCGGTTGTCACCGCTGCACTTGCAGCATAGGGTACGCCGCAAGGGAGAGAGAGATGACCGATATCCGTCTGAGCTTTAAAGAGATGTGCGCCAAGTTTGACGTCACACCGCGCACCCTGCGCTATTACGAGTATATCGAGTTGCTGGCCCCGGAACGCGAAGGCCGATCACGGTTTTATGGCAGCCGTGAAATCGCCCGCATGACGCTGATCCGACGTGGCCGCAAGTTTGGCTTTCAGCTCGAAGAGATCCGTCAGTGGCTTTTGATCTACGAACATGAAGGCACAGAAGCCCAGATGCAGGCCTGGATTGATATGGCTGATCGCCAAATGGCCGAGTTGAAAGATCAACAGGTGCAATTGGCAGAAGCGATAACCGAACTCCAGGCCCTGCGGGATGAAACTGCGGCCAAGCTTGCGGGCTAACCCGGAATCGTCACAGGTCGGTTCACCAAAAATTAACACCTTCTGACGCCAGAGTAAGGGAAACCTTCTCTGGCGTTTTCTATGTTGTGTAAGATTGTTACTCCCATCCGCCTTTTACGTTACCTGATCTTACGTCAACTTCAAAGTGACGCGGCGTATGAGTTACGTCAGCTAAAATTCCCATTGTATGAATATTCAGGATCTCGCACCTCACGTAGGGTGAACCACGTGAGAAATGGGAAATTCAGATGAACGACGACAAGGTAAAGACGATCCGGGAGATGTGTGACGCATTTGAGGTAACCCCCCGCACCCTGCGGTTCTACGAACAGAAAGAATTGCTGTTCCCGATCCGTGAAGGCCAAAAGCGGTTGTTTACCCGACGCGATTGCGCACGGTTGAAACTGATCCTTCGAGGCAAACGCTTTGGCTTTAGTCTCGAGGAAATTCGCCAACTTCTCGATCTCTATCACCTGGGCGATCAACAGGCGACGCAGCTGACCAAAGCGTATGACATCGCCAAAGACCGCCTGGCCGACATGATCCGCCAGCGTGACGAACTCAACGTCGCGATTGAGGATCTGAAAGAACAGATGAGCTGGGGCGAAAAAATGCTCGCCTCGATACAGCAGAAGAAGAGCGCGGCCGAATAGACACGGCGCGGTTTCAAGGGAGAGAGACATGCCCACATATAAGGCACCCACTCAGGACCAGAATTTTGTTCTGCATGATGTGTTGAACATCTCAGCCTCAGGCATCCCCGGCTATGAGGATCTGGATCGCGACACAACCGAAGCTATTCTTGGCGAAAGCGCCAAAATTGCCGAACAGGTTCTGACGCCGCTGAATGCTGTGGGTGACAAAGAGGGCTGCACTCTTGAAAACGGCGTTGTGCGCACGCCAACCGGGTTCAAAGCCGGGTTTGATGCGGTGCGCGAAGGCGGCTGGACGGCGCTGGATTGTGACCCCGAATATGGCGGTCAGGGTCTCCCTTATATTATCTCTACGGCGGTCGGCGAGCAGTTTTCGGCCGCGAATATCGCCTTCAATATGTACGCGGGCCTGACCCACGGCGCCTATTCCGCCATTCATGCCCATGGCACGGACGCCCAAAAGGCGACCTATCTGCCCAAGATGGTCTCCTGCGACTGGACCGGCACCATGAACCTGACCGAACCGCATTGCGGCACGGATCTGGGGCTTATGCGGACCAAAGCCGAACCACAGGATGACGGCACTTACAAGGTCTCAGGCCAGAAGATTTTCATCTCGGCCGGCGACCATGACATGTCGGACAACGTGATCCATCTTGTGCTTGCCAAAATTCCCGGCGGACCCGAGGGCATCAAAGGTGTCTCGCTGTTCATCGTGCCCAAATTCCTTGTCAATGAGGATGGATCCCTGGGCGAACGCAATGGCGTTTCGGTTGGCAATATTGAAGAAAAGATGGGCATCCACGGCAACTCGACCTGTGTGATGAACTACGATGAGGCCACAGGCTATCTTCTGGGCACCGAACACAAAGGCATGCGCGCCATGTTCACCATGATGAACGAAGCGCGTCTTGGTGTGGGGCTTCAGGGCTATGCACAGGCCGAAGTGGCCTATCAAAACGCCGTTGACTACGCCAAAGATCGTCTTCAAGGGCGCGATGTTACCGGGGTGAAAAACCCGGACGGACCGGCGGACCCGTTGATTGTGCATCCTGACATCCGTCGCAACCTGATGGATCAGAAAAGCTTTGTCGAAGGGGCACGCGCCTTTGTTTATTGGGGGGCGGCGATGATCGACCGCGCCCATAAACTGGAAGACAAAGACGCCGATGGCCTGATCTCTTTGCTGACACCGGTCATCAAAGGTTTCCTAACCGACAAAGGCTTTGAATACGCCACAGCGGCCCAGCAGGTTTATGGCGGCCACGGCTATATCGAAGAATGGGGCATGTCCCAGTTCGCCCGCGACGCGCGGATCACTATGATCTACGAGGGCGCCAACGGTGTTCAGGCCTTGGATCTGGTTGGTCGCAAACTGGCACAGGACGGTGGCAAACACGTCATGGCCTTCTTTGACATGGTCAAAACCTTCTGCAAGGAGCAGGCCGAAATTGAGGGTATGGCCGAGTTCACTGATCCTCTGAAAGCCGCCTCAAAAGACCTGCAGGCCGCGGGCATGTATTTCATGCAGAATGGCATGAAGAACCCCAACCACGCCTTGGCCGGATCCTATGATTTCATGCATTTGTTTGGCCATGTCTGCTTTGGTCTGATGTGGGGGAAAATGGCGCGTGCCGCGCTGGATAACCTTGCTTCGGGCGAAGGCGACGCAGCGTTCTACGAGACCAAGCTCGCCACAGCACGCTATTATATGGCTCGTCAGTTGCCCGCGACGGTGGCCCATTTGCGGCGCATCGAAACGGGCTCTGACACGGTGATGGCACTCGACGCAGCACAGTTCTAAGCTCAGGTCAGGTGGGGCCAAGACCCCACCTCAGTTTTGAGGAGAGAACAGTGCCCAAAAGATTTCGCCTGACCCGACGCTTTGCGGTTGCCATGACGGAGGATGGCTTCCGCGGATTAAAGAAATTTTCTCGCGAGGCGGGGTTGGATGAAGGTGAGGCTCTGTCCTTTCTCTTCGAACATTTTGACAGTGTGACAGACACTGACGCGCTGGCGCATCGGCTTCGGTTGTTCAATGCCGAACTGGATGAACGCAAGCGATAACAGGGGGACCCATGCCGCAGAGCTGGATGACAGAAGAACACGCCATGTTGGGCGAGATGACCGCAAAATTCATCGAGACCGAATGGCAGCCTCAGTATGAGAAATGGCGCAAACAGGGCGAAATGGATCGCGAAACCTGGGCGCAGGCGGGCGAGTTGGGGCTGCTCTGCCCCTCGATCCCGGAAGAATACGGCGGCGCTGGCGGGGACTTTGGCCATGAGGCTGTGATCCTGATGGAAGCAGGCCGCGCCAATCTTGCCAGCTGGGGCAATGGCATCCACTCGGGCATCGTCGCCCATTACATTCTGGCTTATGGCACTGAAGAGCAAAAACAACGCTGGCTGCCGAAAATGGTCACCGGTGAACTGATCGGCGCGCTGGCGATGACCGAACCCTCCGGTGGCTCGGACGTTCAGGCCCTGAAAACCAAAGCGGTGCGAGATGGCAATGCCTACCGCCTGTCAGGTCAAAAGACCTTTATCACCAATGGCCAGCACGCCAACCTGATCATTGTCGCGGCCAAAACGGACCCTGCCCAAGGGTCGAAAGGCACCTCGCTTGTGGTGGTCGAAACAGACACTGCCACCGGGTTCACCCGAGGCCGCAATCTGGACAAAATCGGCTGCCACGCGGCAGATACATCTGAGCTATTTTTCGACAACGTCGAAATTCCGCCTGAAAACCTGCTGGGGATGGAAGAGGGTCAGGGCTTTTATCAGATGATGAGGCAGCTTGCCCAGGAGCGTCTGGTGATTGGTTGTACCTCGGTCGGCGCCATGGAAGGCGCGGTCACCCGCACCATCCAGTATTGCAAAGAACGCGAAGCCTTTGGCGGCCCTCTGACGCAATTCCAGAACACCCGGTTCCAGCTGGCAGAGTGCAAAACCAAAGCCACCGTGGCGCGGGCCTTTCTGGATGACTGCATTGCCGAGCTGATCGCAGGCGAGCTGTCGGTCGAAAAGGCAGCAATGGCGAAGTACTGGCTCACCGACACCCAGGGCGAAGTGCTCGACGCCTGCCTGCAACTGCACGGAGGCTATGGCTATATGCAAGAATACGCCGTCGCGGAAATGTGGGCAGACGCCCGGGTGCAACGCATCTACGGTGGAACCAATGAAATTATGAAAGAGCTGATTGCGAGGTCTCTGTGATGCGCCAGGCCGGGTCACCCAGCCGCGCGCATCGGCGCTTCCGGCGGGAGTATTTGGAAAAAGAAGAAGCAGCACCGCGTCGCTCCAAAACGGTCACGTCGCGGCCTGCCCCTACTCGCCTGCTCCATCAGCACCCTATCGGGATTGACCCTATCATACCGACGCAGCCCGGCTTCTCCTTTTGCGGTCATCGGCTCTCCAGCCTGTCCCGCAATAAGAATAAAACGGGAACATCCTTAAGATCCCATGACCGGGTTTCTTCTTTTCACAAATACTCCACAGGGGTCCGGGGGTGTGATACCCCCGGTGCCCGGTTGAGAGAACCTGCACAGGGCGAGGATATGATATGACGATGAAACTCTATTGTTTTGGCGAATCCGGGCATTCTTATAAGGCCGCGCTCGCGTTGGAATTGGCGAAACTTGATTGGGAACCGGTAAAGGTTGATTTCTTCAATGGCGAAACCCGCTCGGCGGAATATCGCGCTGAGGTCAATGACATGGGCGAAGCACCGGTCCTTGTGGATGGCGATATCCGTCTCACACAATCCGGCGTTATCCAACAGTATCTGACAGACACCTATGGGTATTTCGGCGGCAAGGACGCGATGGAAAAGCTTGAGGTGCTGCGCTGGGTGATTTGGGACAACCAAAAATTCTCGGGCACCTCGGGGCCCTTGCGGTTCCTCATGAATTTCCTGCCCGAAGACAAACGCCCCGCCGAGGTTATTGCCTTCATGAAGGGCCGCATGAAAGGCGCCTATGGTGTGTTGAACGCCCACCTACAAGGCCGGGATTGGATCGTCGGCGATGCCCCCACCAATGCCGATCTGACCTGCTGCGGCTATCTGTTTTACCCCGAACCTTTTGGGTTTGACCGCTCTGACTGGCCAGAAATCGACCGCTGGATGTCCAACATTCAGGCGCTTGACGGCTGGAAACACCCCTATGACCTGATGCCCGGCTCCCCTGCGGACCGCGCCTGATAAAGGAAGACGAGAATGACCGAAGCCTATATCTATGACGCCCTGCGAACCCCGCGTGGCAAGGGCCGCAAAGACGGCGCGCTGCACGAGGTCACAAGCCTGCGCCTGTCCTCTCAGGTGCTCAATGCGGTCAAAGAGCGAAACAATCTCGAAGGTCACGCGGTTGAAGACGTGATCTGGGGCAATGTCACACAGGTTGCGGAACAGGGGGGCTGTCTCGCTCGCTCTGCGGTCCTCGCCTCGGATCTCGATCAGCGCATTCCCGGCCTGTCGATCAACCGGTTCTGTGCGTCGGGCATGGAGGCGGTGAACCTCGCAGCCAATCAGGTCAAAGGCGGTGCCGGTCAGGCCTATATCGCCGGTGGTGTGGAAATGATGGGCCGCGTGGCCATGGGCAGTGACGGGGCCGCAATTGCGGTGGATCCCAGCCTCGCCATGGACAGCTATTTTGTGCCCCAAGGCATCAGTGCCGATATCATCGCAACAGAATATGGGTTTTCCCGCACCGATGCCGATGCATTGGCCGTGGAATCCCAACGTCGCGCCGCCGCCGCCTGGGAGGACAACCGGTTTGAAAAATCGGTCATCACCGTGCGCGATCAGAACGGGTTGGCTATGCTGGATCGCGACGAATACATGCGCCCCGGCACCGATATTCAGAGCCTTGGCGCTCTAAAAGCCTCGTTCAAGGACATGGGCGAGGTGATGCCGGGCTTTGACCAGATTGCCCTGATGAAATACCCGCATCTTGAGCGGATCAACCACATTCACCATGCGGGCAACAGCTCGGGCATTGTGGACGGCTCGGCTGCGGTTCTCATTGGCAACAAAGAGTTCGGCGAGAAATACGGCCTCAAACCGCGTGCGCGCATCCGAGCCACAGCAAAGATTGGCACAGACCCCACCATCATGCTGACCGGGCCCGTGCCTGTGACCGAAAAAATCCTGGCCGACAATGGTATGGCAATCTCAGACATCGATCTGTTTGAGGTCAACGAAGCCTTTGCCTCGGTTGTGCTGCGCTTCATGCAGGCCTTTGACGTCGATCAGGACAAGGTCAACGTCAACGGCGGATCGATTGCCATGGGGCATCCGCTGGGCGCAACCGGCGCAATCATCATCGGCACCCTACTGGATGAGCTTGAACGCTCTGGCAAAGGTGTGGGTCTGGCCACCCTCTGCATCGCGTCGGGCATGGGCGCCGCGACCATCATCGAGCGCGTGTGATGCATCCCCTCTCCTTGATATCCATCCCCTTCTGGGGTCTTTCTCTGCTGAACGATGCAGGCAGCGTCTCAATTGGAGTCGTTTCAAGGCGAGGACGCTTCCGCTCAAGCGCACCAATTGTTGCATTTCGGATTGCGTGTCCGGCGCAGCGTGACGTCTGGAGCGTGGCATGACAAAATCCGTTCCAGCCGCCTCCATTTATCAAGCCCATCTTGATGCTGTCGGGCGCGCCTTCTGGGTTCGTGACTGGGACAGTTTAGGCCAATACCTGGCGCCACAGAACAGTCTCCGAACCTTGGATACGGCCTATGCCACTCGCAACCACGAAGAAATGCGGCTGTCGTATCAGTCGCTGCGCGACAGTATCGATATTGTTGGGGCCCAAGCCTATCACCGCATCTGTCTCGAAGCCCAGTTCACAGACGCCAGCCAAACCAGAATTCTGGGCCGTCACAGAACCTATATCCTGTCAGGTGGCACAACTGTTCTCGAGCCCTATGAGAGCGATATGACGCTTGAGCTGATCGATCGACGTTGGCTGGGCGTCGCAATTTTTGGTCGCTTCAAAAACTCAGACCTCACCGCAATTTCGCCTGACCTTCTTAGAAAACCCACTCACCAGAGTGAGGTTCAACAGCCGGATCTTTCCAAATGCCAAAGCTAGATTTATCAGCCATTCCCCCCCGCACAGGTTCGTCTTATCCCGAACCTTATAACAGTCAAATGCAGGGCCGGAGCCAACAGGCCCTGGGTGACGCGGGTGGCTTGAGCCAATTCGGCGTAAACCTTGTCCAGCTTGCCCCCGGTGCCCAATCTGCGCTGCGCCATTGGCATGAAAAGCAAGACGAATTTCTGATGGTAACGGAAGGAACGCTCACACTTGTCGACGACATGGGAGAGACGACACTTTCCGTTGGCGATTGCTGCAGCTTCCCCGCCGGAGATGCCAATGGCCACCATTTGGTCAACAAAAGCGACGCCCAAGGGGCCTTTCTCGTGATTGGCACCCGCACCGACAGCGAGATCGGCTGGTATTCAGACGTCGATATGAAAGTGACAGTCACACCAGAGGATTTCGCCTTTACCCGGCAAGATGGTTCGCCGTTGGAGAACACATGACCTTTGACGATGCCGCCTTTGAGGATCTTTTGGCCGATATCACTGAACCGTTTCTGACAGGTGATTATGCTCGTTGGCGCAATCGGTTACGCTTGCCCTGCACCTTTGTCACCCAAGCCGGCCCCATTACCCTTGCCTCTGAGGACGACGTCGAGCGCAGCTTTGCCATGTACCAAATGGCGGTGCGCAGCATGGGGCTCGCCCATGTCCATCACAAACCGCTTCACTTTGATCCCTGCCCCGATGGCACGATCATCATCACCTATGAAACCAATATCCTGCGCCGCGACGGTTCGCGGATCATGCCGCCCTATACGGCCTCGGCGCTTGTTCACCCAGACGACGGCACCTGGCGTCTGTCTTCCATCATGAACGCCATGGGCCACCACCATTGGACCGGCACCCATCCTTTTCTTTCCGGAGATCAAGAATGACTGACTTCACTATGCAAACCGACGCTGACGGCGTCGCAGTGATCACCTGGAACGTGGTCGAGAAATCGATGAATGTTCTTAATCTTGAAGCTCTTGAGCTGTTGAACGCGCTGGTGGATCAGGCGCTGGCAGATGAGGCGGTCAAGGGCATTGTCATCACCTCGGGCAAAGACAGCTTTGCCGGTGGCATGGATCTGAATGTCATCGCCAAAATGAAGGAAATGGCAGGCGACAATCCGGCTCAGGGCCTGTTTGATGGCATCATGCAGATGCACGCGGTTCTGCGCAAAATCGAACGCGCCGGGATGGACCCAAAAACCAACAAGGGCGGCAAACCGATTGCCACCGCCCTGCCCGGTACTGCGCTTGGGATTGGTCTGGAAATCCCGCTGTCGACCCACCGCATTTTTGCCGCCGACAACCCCAAGGCCAAAATCGGCCTGCCCGAAATCCTTGTCGGCATTTTCCCCGGTGCGGGCGGCACCACCCGTCTGGCGCGCAAACTCGGTGCGATGGGCGCCTCACCTTTCTTGCTGGAAGGTAAGCTGTCGAACCCAAAGAAAGCCAAATCGGCGGGCATCATTGACGAAGTGGTCGAAGATCCTTTGGCCGCGGCAAAAGAGTGGGTGTTGAACGCCAAAGACGCCGACATTCTCAAACCATGGGATGCGAAGGGTTACAAAATGCCCGGCGGCACGCCCTACCACCCAGCTGGTTTCATGACCTTTGTTGGCGCATCAGCCATGGTCAACGGCAAAACCAAAGGTGTCTACCCCGCCGCCAAGGCCATGCTGTCGGCCGTGTACGAAGGCGCCATGGTGCCCTTTGACACAGCGCTGAAAATCGAAGCGCGTTGGTTCGTCAATGTGCTGATGAACCCCTCGTCTGGCGCAATGATCCGCTCGCTGTTCATCAACAAAGAGGCGCTGGAAAAAGGCGCCGTACGTCCCACCGATGTGGCCGACCAAAGCGTCAAGAAGGTTGGCGTATTGGGCGCTGGCATGATGGGTGCAGGCATTGCGCTTGTCTCGGCGCAGGCCGGGATCGAGGTTGTGCTGATCGACCAGAACCAAGAGGCCGCGGATCGCGGCAAAGCCTATTCGGCAACCTACATGGACAAGGGCATCAAACGCGGCAAAGCCACGGCCGAGAAGAAAGAGGCGCTGCTGTCCCAGATCACGGCAACAACCGATCTTGAGGCGCTGAAGGGCTGTGATCTGATTGTTGAGGCCGTGTTTGAAGATCCCAAGGTCAAGGCCGAGATGACCCAGAAGGTCGAAGCCATCATTGGCGAAGACTGCATCGTTGCCACCAACACCTCGACCCTGCCCATCAGCGATCTGGCCAAAGCCAGCGCACGCCCCGAGCAGTACATTGGCATCCACTTCTTCTCACCGGTTGAGAAAATGCTGCTGGTGGAAATCATCAAAGGCAAAGAAACCGGCGATCGCGCCGTGGCCAAAGCCTTGGACTTTGTACGCCAGATCCGCAAGACCCCGATTGTGGTGAACGATGCGCGGTTCTTCTACGCCAACCGCTGTATCATTCCTTACATCAACGAAGGCATTCGCATGGTGAAGGAAGGCGTGGCCCCGGCGCTGATCGAAAACGCCGCCAAAATGGTCGGCATGCCGCTGGGGCCATTGCAGTTGGTTGACGAAACATCGATTGATCTTGGTGCGAAAATTGCCCGCGCCACCAAGGCTGCGATGGGGGATGCCTATCCAGACGAGGCCGTGGATGAGGTGATCTTCTGGATGGAAGGCGAAGGCCGTCTGGGACGCAAAGCCAACGCAGGTTTCTATGACTACGACGAGAAAGGCAAACGTCAGGGACTGTCCGAAGCCGTTGCGGCGCAATATCCGCAAGGTGACGATCAGCCCGATCTGATCGACGTTCAGCATCGCCTCTTGTTTGCCCAATCGCTCGAAGCGGTCCGCGCCTTGGAAGAAGGCGTGTTGATGGACATCCGCGAAGGTGACGTCGGCGCGATCCTGGGCTGGGGCTTTGCGCCGTGGTCCGGTGGCCCGCTCAGCTGGCTCGACATGATCGGCGCGCCTTACGCCGCCGAACGCTGCGACCAGTTGCAAGAGACCTTTGGCGACCGTTTTGCCTGCCCCGCTCTGCTGCGTGTCATGGGTGACAAGAACCAAAGCTTCTATGGGCGGTTTGGCGCACAGGAAAAAGCGGCCTAATTCGCCGTTCATATCCTCAAAAAAAGGCCCCCCAGTTCAACCGGACTGGGGGGCTTTGTTTCAAAAGGACCCGCGTTTTATTGGCTTTGGTTCTGCGTCATCCATGCCGCGACAGCCGCGCGTTCATCCTCATTCAACCGCAGCCCCAGCTTTCCGCGCCGCCACAGCACATCTTCCGCCGCGCATGCAAACTCATTCTCGACCAGCCAGCGCAGTTCTGCTTCTGTCAGGGTCGCACCAAAGGCCTGCCCCAGATCTGCGGCCGATGTGGACTCGCCCAGAATTTTCCGGGCGTCCGTGCCATAGGTTTTGATCAACCGCCGCGCCCATGCCGCATCCAGAAACGCATAATCGCGCTGAAGATCCGCCATCAGTTTAGGCGCACCATCCACAGGGAAATCACCACCGGGCAGGGTTACACCAGCCGTCCACACGCCGGGAAGGTTCGGGAAATGCTCGCCAATCTTTTCAAGAGCGCTCTCGGCCAAGCGACGATAGGTGGTGATTTTACCGCCAAACACGTGCAGCACCGGCGCACCGCCTGCGGTATCCACCTTCAGCACATAATCCCGGGTCGCCGCCGTCGCACTAGACGCGCCATCATCGTACAATGGGCGCACGCCAGAATAGGTCCAGACCACATCCTCTGCACTGATCTGGCGCTCGAAATAGCCATTGGCGAATTGGATCAGATAGTCCTGCTCTTCCGCCGAAATCGCCGGTTTTTCGGTCAGATCCGTGTGTTCCGCATCGGTGGTGCCAATCAGGGTGAAATCTTCCTCATAGGGAATGGCAAAGATGATCCGGCCATCGGTGCCTTGGAAGAAATAACATTTTTCGTGGTCATAAAGCTTGGGCACAACGATATGGCTGCCGCGCACCAGACGCACGTTTTCCTGACTGTTCAGGCGCAGCTTCGACCGCAACACATCCCCAACCCAAGGCCCTGCGGCGTTGACGAGCATTTTGGCATAATGGGTTGTCTCTTCTCCGCTGCGCATATCGCGTGTCAGCACCTGCCAGCCGCCTTCGATGCGCTCCGCCGAAACAACCTGCGTGCGGGTCATGATTTCTGCGCCACGTGCCTCAGCATCGCGGGCGTTCAACACAACCAGCCGCGCATCCTGAATCCAGCAATCCGAATATTCATAGGCAGTCTCAAACCGGGGCTGCAGCGGGGCACCCTCAGGCGACCCTTTCAATCCAACGGTTTTGGTCCCCGGTAGAACCTTTCGGCCACCCAGGTTGTCATACATGAACAACCCAAGCCGGATCAGCCAGGCCGGACGCCGACCCTTCATCCAGGGCATAAAGGTTGTCAGCAGTTTTGAGGTGGGTGTGCTGCTCTCAAACCGCATATCTTTATGATAGGGCAGCACAAAACGCATTGGCCAGCTGATGTGCGGCATGGCCCGCAACAGGGTTTCGCGCTCGATCAACGCCTCGCGCACCAGTCGGAACTCAAAATACTCAAGATAGCGCAATCCGCCGTGAAACAGCTTGGTGGACGCCGACGAGGTGGCCGAGGCCAGATCGTGCATTTCCGCCAACCGCACCGTAAGCCCGCGCCCAACCGCATCCCGTGCGATCCCGCAGCCATTGATGCCACCTCCGATGACAAACAGGTCCACCATGTTACGCGCGTCGCTCATCCCGACTCTCCTGATCTGATTGGCGCCTTGATGCCCGAGTCGCGCGTAAAAGGAAAGAAATAGATTTTCGTTTTGCAGAAAAACGCGTATAAACGAACCCAAAAGGAACAAATCACCATGAACACGCGCCACCGCGACATTCTCGATCTGCTGCGCCAAACCGGAGAAGTGAGCGTTGACGGGCTTGCCGCACAGTTTGGTGTCACTCTGCAAACCATTCGCCGGGATCTGACCGAACTGGCCGAGGCCGGGAGGGTCGAAAGGGTCCATGGTGGCGCGGTGCTGCCCTCGGGCGTGACCAATATTGGCTATGAGGAACGGCGCGCGCTGAACCAACAGGCCAAGCGTTCAATAGGCGAGCGCTGTGCCCGGCTCATCCCCAATGACTGCGCGCTGTTTCTGGGCATTGGCACCACAACAGAAGCGGTAGCAACCGCACTGATCCATCACCGCAATCTCATGGTGGTGACCAACAACATGACCGTGGCCTCGATCCTTGGCGCAAATGCAGAGTGCGAAACCATTGTCACGGGGGGGCATCTGCGCGCGGCAGATGGCGGGCTGGTTGGTCCCTTAGCTGTCGAAAGCCTGCACAGGTTTAAATTTGATTTTGGCATAATCGGTTGCTCTGCTTTGGATGCAGACGGCGATGTGATGGATTTTGATCTCAACGAGGTCATGGTCAGCCAAGAGGTGCTGCGCCGATCTCGTCGCAAACTCCTCGTTTGCGATCACTCCAAACTGACGCGAAGTGCTCCTGCACGCATCGCCTCACTGGCCGAGCTTGATATTATGGTCACCGATGTGTCGCTCCCAGACACACTTTACACCCTCTGCGCCGATCACAACACCCAGATCGACAGCGCCACCTGACGGGACGGCGGGCGGGGCGAGGTCCGCAGGACAAGCGACGTCCAGCCGGCGCTAACGGTGCTGATCAACCAAAATCGGATTGCCATCCGGATCCATGACCACAAAACTTGCTGGGCCGCTCTCGCCGCCCTGTTCCTGACTGACGGCAATGCCCTGCTGGGTCAGCCGCGCCTTGATCTCACGGACATCATCAAACGGGTCGGTGGGCTGTGCCGACTGGTCCCAGCCCGGATTAAAGGTCAGAAGATTGCCCTCAAACATCCCCTGAAACAGCCCTATGACCGTCTCATCGTTTTTCATGATCAGGTAATTGTGCTCGTCTGAACCGCCAAAACTCTCAAATCCAAGCACCTCATAAAAGGCTTTGGATTTCGCCAGATCATCCACTGCCAGACTGATGGAAAATGCACCCAGTTTCATAACACGCCCTCCTCTGGCCTCAGATTAGCACAGCACCCCCGACATTTCAGCGCCGCTTACAATCTGATCGGAAAACGCGCCCGGAGGTTTGCCACCACATCAGGTGTCAAATAGGCCGGGTGGTGCTCTGACAGGATCTGCTGCGCGGTGTGTTTTGCGCGGGTGCGCATATCAAGCGCGCCATTGTCTTCCCATTCTCTGGGGGTGTCCCGGTCGGCCAACGTTGGGTAAAGGTAATCCCGCTCCATCGCCGCATGGGTTTGCGCAGACCCCAAGAAATGCCCCTCGCCCAAGACACTGTCACAGATGGCGTCAAAGCCCAGCGCTTCTGGCGTCACCTCAACCCCGCGCAGCACGCGGTACACCGATCCCAACATCTCATTATCCAGAACAAAGGCCTCAAAGCTTGCGCCCAAAAGCGCTGCCATCATGCCCGAGCTTTCGTAGACAAGATTGCCCCCCGCCAGACCCGCCGCCAACGCGGTCATGGCTTTTTCAACCCCATATTGTGCGTCAGGTGCCTTGGCGTCGGTCATGGAACAGGCCACACCAGATGGCAGGCCCAACCAATTCGACAGTTGCGCTGACGCCGCATTCATCAGGGCCGTCTCACCGCCACCGCCGGAAAAGGCACCGCTGCGCAGATCAATGACCAAAGGCCAATTCGAGAACACCATGGGATGGCCCGGTTTGATGACATGCACCATCACCAAACTGGCCAGTGTTTCGGCCAGAGACTGCGCCAGAAAGCCCGCAGGCGTGGCCGGGGCCGTCGCACCGGATTGAGCCGCCGTAATGTTTGAGATCGGGATGTTATGGGCAATACATTCATACACCACATCCACCGCATCTTCGCCAAATCGCATAGGTGAGATTACCGGGCTGATGTGGGCTTTAACAAAGGGGCGCTCGGAAAACAGCCCCTCGCCGCCCTGTGCAATGTCCAACATCTGCACTATCGGCGCGACGCTCTCCGCAACGGTGAATGAGGTCGCGACCGGCTTAGTCGTGTTCTGCAACAGCGCAAAAACCGTAGTCACATCAAGTTCAAACACATCCTCAACATCGGTGGCGACGCAACAGCGGGTGAACCAGCTGACGTTTTCCAGTCGATCCTGCAATCGGGTGAAATCCGCTAGATCCCGTAACGTCGAGGGCCGATATCGCCCGGTTTCAAGATCAAGGGTTTGGACTGCTGCGCCGCCCGTCCCAAAGTGTACGGCCCGGCCACCCACCATGATATCGCGCGCAGGGTCGCGACCGTAGAGAGGAAACTGTTTCGCGGCCCCCGCAATCGCCGCTTCGACCAAGCTCTGCGGAATACGAACCCGGTCATCCGCACCCTGCTCGGCCCCATGACGCACCAGATCACGCGCCAACCGATCTGGCACCTCACCCATGCCAAGGTCGGACAAAAGCCGCAGGGCCGTGTCATAGATCTCGCGCAATCCGCGCTCATCCAGGGGTTTATATTGCCCACCGGGCTGGCCGGGAGGACAGGGATTGGCGGGGCCTGCGGCCCGGGCGCGATGGCGGGCCTTGCGCCCCCCTCGGGATGTCTTTTGGGGTTCTGTCATACCCGTCAGGGAACGTGGCGCGGCCCTCTGCAATCAAGCCTTATTCTGCGCCTTCATGCTTTGAAAAACTCAGTTTCCAAGAAACCAAATTCAGCGAACAAGACTTGCACAGCCCCCCCAAACCCGTCGCAGATAAGCAAAATTCAGGAGGCATGACATGAAAACGCAGACACGAGTTGTGGTCATCGGCGGCGGCATCGCGGGCTGTTCTACGATCTATCATCTCACACAAGAGGGATGGAGCGATGTCATGTTGCTGGAACGCGATGAGCTGACATCCGGCACAACTTGGCACTCGGCAGCGCAGGTAACCAACTTTGGCATGAACCAGACGATGGTTGGGCTGAAGACCCATTCGATCAATCTCTACAAAGAACTGGCCGATGATCCTGAATACCCCATCAACTATCATCACGCTGATGGTGGCATTCGATTGGCCAATACCGACGCGCAGATGGAAGGCTATCGCCATTTTGCCTCGATGGCGCGCGGTATGGGTGTTGATCTGGAGGTGATTGACGCCGCTGAATGCGCCCGTCGCCATCCTCTGGTGGCAACAGACAATCTGGTTGGCGGGCTATGGGACCCACTGGATGGCGATATCGATCCGGCGCAGCTCTGTCAGGCGCTGGCGCGGCGGGCCCGCAAGGCCGGAGCGGAAATTCACCGCAACACCCCGGTGACGGCCCTGCGCCAATTGCCGGACGACAGCTGGATCGTTTCAACTCCAAAAGGGGACATTCACGCCGAAATAGTCGTCAATGCCTGCGGCTATCGCGTGAACGAGGTGGGCGCAATGATGGGGGTGCATCATCCGGTGATGTCGATGGAGCACCAGTATTTTCTGACCGAAGAGATCCCCGCTATCAAAGAGGCCGGTCACCGCATGCCACTGCTGCGCTGTCCGATCAGCGATTATTACTGTCGTCAGGAAAAGAACGGCCTGCTGGTCGGGTTTTACGAACAGGACTGTAAGACATGGGGCATGGACGGGATCGATCCGAATTTCGTCAATGCGCTCTGCCCGGATGATCTGGACCGGGTGACGGATGTGTTGGAAGGCGCCATTGCGCGGATGCCAGCACTGAATGACGTGGGCATCCATACAATTGTGAATGGGCCAATCACCTACACTATCGACGGTGCGCCTTTGGTGGGACCGATCCCCGGTAAGCGCAACGCCTTCTGCATCATTGGCCTACGCGCGGGCCTGGGCGAAGGTGGCGGACATGGCTGGCTTCTGGCGCAACAGATTGTCCATGGCGAGGCCTGTTATGACACCTGGTGCCTCGATCCGCGCCGCTATACCGGCCACACCAATGTTGAGCTCTGCGCCAAGATGGCCATTCAGGAATATCAAAATGAGTTTCGCTTTCACTTCCCCAATGAACACCGCCCAGCCGGGCGCATGGCCAAGACAACGCCCCTCACCCCGGTATTGGCGGCGGAAGGCGCACATTTTGCACCGGTCAACGGCTGGGAACGGGCCGAGTTTTTCGCCCCAGATGGTTGTGAGCTAACCCATAGCTTCAAGTTTGACGAAGCCTTTGATCTTGTTGCCGCCGAAGTGGAGGCCGTGCAGACCCGTGTTGGCCTGACCGAGGTGAATGGCTTCAACCGTCTGGAGATCACCGGCGCCGATGCGATGTCTTTCCTTGATCGCATGACCTGTTCGCGCCTGCCTAAGTCTCAGGGCCGCGTTGGTTTGGCCTATCTGCTCAATCACCACGGGATGGTCAAAGGTGAGGCCACTGTCGCCCGCCTGCCGGCCTCGGATCGTGGGCCGGATCGTGTCTGGTATGGCTCGGCAGCCGCCTCAGAATTCCATGACGCCGATTGGTTGAACCAGCACATCCAAGAGGGCGAAGACGTCACCATCACCTCACTGACCAATGACATGACCATCTTGCTTTTGGCCGGCCCCAAAGCGCGGGATGTTCTGGCGACGGTGTCTCGGGAAGACTGGTCGGCCAAGGCCTTCCCATGGCTTTCGGTCCGGGACTGTTTTGTTGGCATCGCACCCGCAACCGTGATGGCCGTCAGCTTCTCCGGCGAACTGGCCTATGAGCTACACATCCCCAACGCATCGCTTTATGCCGCCTACCTGGCATTGCGCGAGGCTGGCGAAGCACATGGGATGCAGCTCTTTGGGTTGCGCGCTGTGGAGTCGATGCGGTTGGAAAAAGGGTTCCTGCACTGGAAAGCCGATCTGCTGACCGAATTTGATCCTTATGAGACAGGTCTGGATCGTTTTGTGTCCGAGGATAAACTCGATTTCATTGGGAAGTCCGCCTTGGCCCAGCGCAAATCTGATGGTCCGACACGTGCCTTTGTCACCCTGAATCTGGCGCACACCGACGGCCCCGGCCACCCCGGCGCATCCATGATGCAGGATGGGCGGGTGATTGGCACCCTAACCTCTGCCAGCTGGGGGCATCGCACCGGGATGAACCTAGCCATGGGGTTTGTGGAGCCTGAATTTGCCCAAATCGGCACCCGATTCACGGTTGATCTTTTGGGGGACACCGTTTCAGCCGAGGTTATCTCCCCAAGCCCCTATGACCCCAAGATGGCCCTGCCGCGCGGGTGACCTAGCCAAACACAACCCGGTGGGCCCCCGAAGCTGGGGCCTCCGGTGACGTGAGCTCAACCGGATCGAGGAGATGCTGTAGCTCAAGCGTCGTGTAGGGGCGCTGCCAGAGCCATGGACGATTTTCGACCGCCTCAAGATCCGCATGGGGCGGCGTTTCCTCTGTATGCGCGAGGAAATACAGATCAAACCCAAAGTCACTCACCGGCTGGATCGACAGCAGGCGCATATTTTGCTCTGCCTGATAGGCCGCAAGTGCCGCATCGATATCCGTGACGCGTAGGGTGATCTGACCAATCTGCGCCCCACCGCCCAGCGCTAAAGAGGAATCGCCTCTGGCGGTTTTGGGCTGGCCCTCAAAGGTGTGCTGCAACAGCTCGATCTGGAACCCGGCAGGGTCTTGCAGGTGGCACATATAGCCGATGTCACGAAACTGTTTGGGCTCAGAGCAGGCAACTCCGCGCTGTGCCAGCCAGTCTCGGGCCGCATCCACATCTGGAACAGTGATGCCAATTTTCCAGTAGGCGTCAGAGCGAGCGTAGGAATAGCGCCCCTGCCCTGCGATCAATTCAACCCAAACACCCGGTTCACCATATTGCAGCAGATGACGCCCAGCCTCACAGCGATAGCGCATGCCCAGCACATCCCGATAAAATGGGATCAGAACCTCGGGATCGGGCACCCAGAGCTGCAGGCCCTGCATGCGCATCAAAACTCAAACGGATCGACGATCACCCGCTCTCCCAGCATAAAGGCATCGGCCACATGTCGCAGTGGCGCGAGGTCCATCTCGCTTTTGCTGGCCCCTACCAAACGCGCCATGTTGGCATAAAGTCGGGGATATTCGCCGCCCTCTGACGCCACACCGGCCTCAACCCCATCAAGGGTCATGGTATCTCCACCGTCGCTGAGCTTGAGCAACCCGCGTGCGGTTTCGACCTCGATATCCCAGCTTTGCGGGCCTTCTTGTCGCCAATCCAGATCGGCAGTCACATTGTCGGTGAACGTCAGATCCGCGCCAATCGGCCCCTGCCTGTTTGCAGGGACTTCGAGCCGTGCGGATTTCAGATGCACAGGGCTGGGCAGAATTTCGGTCAGGATCGACAAGGCATTGATACCCGGATCAAACACCCCCATGCCGCCGGGATCAAACACCCAGTCCTGTCCGGGATGCCAGCGCCGCACGTCTTCGCGCCATGTGATATGGGCGCGGGTTATCTTTTGCCCCGCCAGCCAGGATTTTGCGGCCGCCACCTTGCCGGCCTCACGCGAATGCCATGTGGCATAGATCGAGACCCCGGCCTCGCACGCCATGTCCTCAAGCGCGTGACACTCTGACAGCGTTGCGCCGGGGGGTTTTTCCAGCATCACGTGCCGACCCGCCTCAATCGCCCGTCGGGCATAATCAAACCGCGGTACGGGGGGCAGGCAGAGCGAGATCACCTTGATATCCTCGCGCTCGACCAACAGCGCATCGAAATCGCGATAGGATGGCACACCTGCAACCTCGCCCGCACGTGAACAGGTCGCGGCAAGCTCCCAATCCGGGCTGGCGGCCAGACTGGGCACATGCTGATCCTGGGCAATTTTGCCAATCCCAACCAAAGCAAGTTTCATAAGGCTCTCCTATGGCGCATCGGGTCTGACGCCAGACCCTTTGTTGCGCTGACTGTTGGCGCAAACATGACGCCAACTCAAGAGAATATTCCCTACTGGCCGCGCGTCACCTGCATCGCAAATGCGTTGGATTCCTCTACCTCTTCTGGGCGCGGCGGGCGTCCGGTAAAGCTCAGAAGATATCCAGCCAATCGCGTAGAACGCTCTTCCATCGGTTCCTGGACGTCCAATGCGTGATAGCCAAGTTGCATGTAATACAGCACCCGCGCCCGAATATCAGCCTCATCCGGGGCATAGTCATGCCGAAGATACATCTCTGTCAACGCGGCAAGCCGCGCTTGATCCGCTGCATCTACGCGGTCGCGGACATCGTCATCGCGGCGCGCCCATTCGCGCACAGCGAAATCCATCCCCTGATCAAACAGCTCGGGGTCAATGAAACAGCGAAAGAAATGACAGACCGCCCCGGTGATGGTCTCGGCAGGCATGGCGCAGCGGTCCACAATCGAGGCGGTGTTGCGGCTTTCCCACTCTTCCAGAAGCGCGGACAACAGATCGCCACGGCTTTTGAAATACCAATAGAAACTGGATCGCGAGACATCCAGACGCTGGCTGATGGGCAGGATTTTGACCTCACCCACGCCATCCCGCACCAGAATATCCCGTGCGACATTGAGCCAGTCTTCCCGCGTGACTTTGACGTGCCCCACAAGAGGTGCCTTGTCGGGGTCGTCACGATGAAGAAGAGGCGCAGGCGGTCGCATGGGATATGTCTCAGCTTTCAGGGGGCGCGCCACCCTCTGCGGTACGCCGGTCGATAAAGGCCCTTAGCGCCTCTACCCTATCCCCGTCCAGTTCCGGACGCGCATCTTCGTCCAAAATCCGTTGCCACAGCTCGGTTGCGCGGGTACTCGCGTCTTTCTCGCCACGCTCTGACCAGGTGCCAAAGTTCGACCAATCGCCGACAAGCGGTTCATAGAATTCAGTCTGATAGCGCGCCATGGTGTGGGCACAGCCAAAGAAATGCCCCGAGGGTCCCACCTCATCCAGCGCCCCAAGCGCCAGCGCATCGCCCCCGGTTTCGACCGGGCGGCACATCTCGGCCACCATCTGCACCGCTTCCATATCGGTAATGAACTTTTCATAAGACACGGTCAGACCGCCCTCCAGCCATCCCGCCGCATGGATGATCACCGTCGCCCCCGCCATGAGACAGCCCCACATGGCGAACTGGGTTTCATGTGCGGCCTGTGCGTCGTTGATATTGGCGGCCGATCCGCTGGCACAGCGCCAGGGCAGGCCGATATGCGCCGCCAGTTGTCCCGCCAGAAGCGAGGCTTTGAAATGCTCGGGCGTGCCAAAGGCAGGCGCACCACTTTTCATGTCCACGTTTGAGGTGAAGGTGCCATAGAGCACAGGCGCGCCGGGCCGCGTCAGTTGGCTAAGCGTGATTGCGGCCAAAGCTTCAGCATGGCTGAGCGTGATGGCCCCAGCCACGGTGATGGGCGCCATGGCCCCCATAAGCGTGAAGGGGGTGATGATCGCCGTCTGACCCGCGCGGGCAAAGTCGATCACCCCCTGCGCCATCGGCATATCCAGAACCCGAGGCGAGTTGGTGTTGATGATGGTGTAACAATGGCTCTCAGCGTGGAACGCATCATCCGACAAACCCCGGAAATCCCGCAGCATTTCAAAGCTGTCCATCACCTGCGGTGTGCCCCGTGAAAACACAAACGGCAGTTTGTCCGAACGCGTCAACATTGTGTCGAGCGTATAGTAGTGCCTGACATGCGGTGCGATGTCCTGCGGCTCGACCAGCGGCGGCAGCATATGCAGCGCATCAAAATGATGCGTCAGCTGGATCAACTCCTGGAAATCTTTGCCGGTGCCCGGCCGACGCCCCCGCAGCCGGTCGGTGGCATGTGGAGCCCCCGCCCCCGGTTGAAACACCAGACTGCCGGGCTCCAGCAAGACATCGCGATTGCGCGCGCCCGCCCGGCATAGGATCGACGATGGTGCAGTCTTCAACGCCTGCGCAACCAGATCGCGGCCGATATAGACCATATCCTCGTCGACCTGCGCGCCCGCTTTGCGGTAAATCTCGCGCGCTTCGGGCAAAAGCACCTTGATGCCCTTGTCCTCGAGAATGCCCAAGGCCGCATCATGCAGGTGGACCACCTCGTCCTCAGAGACCACTTTCATCTGGGGGAACGGATTGCGCAGCGAGCGATAATTCACCACGCGCTCTGCCGCTGTCACTGTTCCCTCGCCACGGCGACGCCGTCTCCGTTCCACCATATCTTTACCTCTCTTGCGTGATGCGTGCGTTTCTCAGTTGAGGACCACGCCCCGGTTCCGAATTTTCGAGAAAATTCGGCTTCCGCATCCAGCCTCCCGTGATTCGTCAGATAGATCTAGACATATATGTCCAATACTCATGTCGCAATTGAACCTTCACCTCAAAGCTGGACAAACCCCCATGTGAGCGGTCACATAGCCCGCGACAGAGTGAGACCCGGAGATTGAACCCATGAAATTTCTTACGACTTCGACCCTTGCCATGATGATGGCCACCGGTGCCCTGGCTGCTGACAGCTGTGCCACCGGTAAGACGCTGACCGACGGCACATTGACCATTGCCACCGGCAACCCAGCGTTTTTCCCGTGGGTGCTGGATGATGCCCCAGAAGCAGGCAAAGGCTATGAAGCTGCTGTGGCCTATGCCATTGCCGGAAAAATGGGTTTTGAAACGGACGCCGTGACCTGGACCCGCACTTCTTTTGACCAGTCCATTCAGCCCGGTGCGAAAGATTTCGATTTCAACCTGCAGCAATTCTCTATCACTGAGGAGCGGGAAGAGATGGTTGATTTCTCTGATCCGTATTACACCTCGGCCATGGCAGTTCTGACCACCAAGTCGGTTGTCGAAAACGGCGCAGAGCCCACAATCGCATCGCTGAAAGATCTGGTTTGGGGGGCACATGCTACCACCACCGCGCTGCCCATGCTCAATGAACTGATCCAGCCCAACACAGCCCCATTGCTTTACGGAGACAACGTGGACGTTACGGCCGCGATGCAGGCGGGCCAGATCGACGCCGCCCTGTTCGACCTGCCCACCGCGCTTTACCTGTCTGCCGTTGTTCTGAATGATGGCGTCATTCTGGGTCAGTTCCCGGCGGAAAACACCCCAAGCCCGGATCACTTTGGCCTGCTCATGGCGGAAGGTTCGGCGCTTAAACCCTGTGTGGACGAAGCAATTGCCGCGCTGAAGGCGGATGGCACGCTGAACGCGATCGAAGCAGAATGGCTGCATGAAACCACCGGTGTTCCGGTCATTAAATAAACAATATCAAGGCCTGAGACCCCGTTCTCAGGCCCTTTTCTTTGGCGAAAGTCAGCCCGCTCTTGAAACCTCAGGCGCGCCCTGACAAAAGCACCTTGCTTTCGCTAACAGGTTTGCCATGCCCTCCATGACTCGTCGTCAGGCCTATGAGGCCCGCCAGCGCCGCCGTGCGACTTTGATCGCAGCCGGATCAACCGCCGCCGTCCTCATTGCGCTGATCGTGTTGATCCCTCTGACGCCGGGATGGGAGGCTGTGAAACACAGTTTCTTTAATGCGCGGGTGTTCCAAAAGACGTTTCCCGGCCTGCTCAATGCCTTTGTCATGGATGTGGCTATTTTTGCCTGGTGTGCTCCGTTGATCGCGATCCTCGGTCTTCTGCTCGCTGTGGCCCGCGACATCCGAAGCCCGGCCCTTTATCCGCTGAAACTGTTTTCGATTGTCTATACCGATGTCTTTCGCGGGTTGCCGGTCATCCTTGTGATCTATCTGATTGGTTTTGGCATTCCAGGACTGGGCCTGCCCCGCCCGTGGAACTCGCCCTATATCTGGGGGTCCTTGTCGCTGATTTTGGTTTATGCCGCCTATGTCGCCGAAATCTTGCGCTCGGGCATCGAATCCATTCACACCAGCCAACGCGCGGCCGCGCTGTCTCTTGGTCTCAGCAGCTCTGACACCATGCGCTTTGTGATCCTGCCACAGGCAATCCGCCGCGTGGTGCCTGCCAATATGAACATGTTCATCGCACTGCAAAAGGACGTTGCCCTGTTGTCGTTCATTGGCCCCGTGGAAATTTTCCGTCAGGCCGGTGTCTACAAATCCCTGATGGCCAATTTCACACCCTATGTCGGTGCGGCGCTGATCTTTCTTGCGATCACGGTGCCCGCAACCCGGTTTGCTGACCACTTGATGAACAAACAGGCAAAGGCACGCAGCTGATGGACCGGTTAGAGCTTCGCAACGTTCAGAAATCATTTGGTCAAACCCAGATCCTGAAGGGGATCGATCTCACAATCGACCCCGGTCAGATGATCTGCCTGATCGGCGCATCTGGGTCGGGAAAATCCACGCTGCTGCGCTGCATGAACCTGCTCGAGCCCATAGATGATGGGGCAATTCTTCTGGACGGTGCGGATATTTCTGAGCCCGATCTCGACCCCCAGCCTATTCGCCAACGCATTGGCATGGTATTTCAAAGCTACAATCTTTTTCCGCATATGACGGCAAAAGAAAACGCGATGCTGGCTCCGCGCAGGACCAAAGGTCTAAGCCGTACCGATCTCGATGCCCCGGTGTCAGAGCTGTTTCACCGCTTCGGGCTTGGCGATCGCATGGATCACTATCCCGATCAGCTATCCGGCGGGCAACAGCAGCGGGTCGCCATCATCCGGGCGCTGGCGATGAAGCCCGAGATCATGTTGTTTGACGAGATCACATCGGCTCTGGACCCGGAGCTGGTTGGCGAGGTGCTTGATGTACTGCGGGCCCTGCGTGAAGAGGGCATGACCATGGTTCTAGCAACTCATGAAATGGGGTTCGCCCGCGAGTTGGCCGACAAGGTGTGTTTCCTCGATCAGGGGCGGATCTGCGAAGAAGGCAGTGCCGCCGAAGTCCTTGACGCGCCACAACAAGAGCGCACCAAAGCCTTCCTGTCCCGCGTTTTGTAACCCCCGCACCGGGAGCGTGCACAACGCTTGATCCGGTTTTTCCCTGCGCTACAGTGGTGGCACAGAGGGAGAATTCATTTGGCTCTAAAAATTACCGCCGCCGACATGGTGGCACAGGCGCGGTCTCGTATTGAAGAAATCAGCGCTGAAGATCTGATCCCGCAGCTTGACGATCCGGATCTGGTCATTGTCGATATTCGCGATGTGCGGGAACGCCAGCGTGTGGGCTGGATCCCGGGAAGTTTCCACGCGCCCCGCGGCATGCTTGAGTTTTGGGTGGATCCAGAGAGCCCCTATTTCAAACCAATCTTCGGCGAGCCCAAACGCTTTGTCCTGCATTGTGCCAGCGGCTGGCGCTCTGCGCTTTCAACTGCCACGCTCAATGACATGGGATTTGAGGCCGCGCATCTGAAAGACGGTTTCTCCGACTGGCGCGCGAAATCCGGGCCTATCGATACCGAAATCCGCGATAAGGACAGCTAAGCTGTCATAAATAACTTTAGGGGGTCGGGTTTTCCCGCGTTGACGCAACGGCCCCCATGGCGCGATCATTCAACTATACTTGAATTTCAATTGGGAGGGTCGCGCCATGCGTTTTATGGCCATGATGACAGTCTTAAGCCTGACGTATTCGGCCCCACCCCTGGCCGCTCAGCAGGATCTTGTCGGATTTGATCGCGCCAGCTTTGGCAGTGTTGTCTTGTCCCGCAAGCAGGCCGCCGGGGGCTCGGATGTTGAGCTTGAGCTGGCGGTGGGCTCCTACAACAATGAATCCATCCGCAACTATTCCCCAGCGAGTGTGTTCTCGAAAATGGGTCATTCGGTTGGGCGGTTGGACATCCTCACCGACAATGGCATTTTCCCCTGCACCGCCTTTATCGTCGACCGCAAACACATTCTCACCAATTACCACTGTGTTCCCGGCATTCTCGACAATGAAAAAGCCAAAGCCACCCGCATCGATGCGGTGCAGTTTGTGGCGGGCTATACTCAGCAGGGTGTGACAGAGGGGACCAAGACCTATACCGTCAGCCCGACGCCGGTAGAGGCCCATCAGGATCTTGATTTTGCCGTGCTTGAAGTGCTGGGTGACCCATCCGCGCAATATGGCACGCTCAAACTTGCCTCAAACGCGCCAGCCCCCGGAGACCCCTATTGGGTGATTGGCCATCCGATGGGAGAAGCCCAGCGCATCAGCCGTGAGAAATGCAAAGCCAACTCCCCGGCCCTGTCGGGTGAGCGCCTGTTGCACACCTGCGATACACTGCCCGGGAACTCGGGATCGCCGGTGATTGATGCCTCTTTGCAAATGGTGGTTGGCCTGCATCACGCGGGTTCCAAACGTGATAGCGTCAACTTTGCCATTCCAATGGCCGCTATCCTCGACCGGTCCAATGTTCTTGAGGCGGCTCTGCGCGACACACCCGCGCCGACACCGCAACCCGATCCTAAACCCAACCCGAACCCGGTGCCTAACCCAAACCCGCCAGTGATCGACGAGGAAGCCGCACTGTGTGACGCGCTCTATAAAGAGGCCAAAGAATACGGCCAGTGCTTTGGCTACAAGGCCTATGTCGAGACCTGCGGCAAGCATCGTTTTGCGCCTTTCGCCAAAGCCTATATCAGCGAGCAATGCGCGCCCGTTGTGGCCCCCACACCCGATCCCAAACCCCAGCCACCCGTACAGGCAAACACGCCGCGCCGCTCTTGGTGTACCTCATCGCGCCTGAACGCGACGGAACAGGCGATCTGTGGCAGTGATTATCTTGCCGGACTAGATGAAGAGTTGGAGCAGGCCTATGCCGCGCGTCCCTCGCATATCTCTGCCTCGTCGCAGGGCCGGTGGCGCACCTCGACCCGCGACGCCTGTGGTGCCAATAGTGGATGTATTGCCAGTGCCGTGATCGACCGTATCGCGGTGCTCAAATCCTCGCCAGCTCCCACGCCGCCACAGCAAAACACGGGCATGGTGCCCGGCAATTACACGCTGTCCTCTAGCCAATGTTACATCGTCACGGCCTCGCGGACCTCGCTAAGCGAAGCGCAGGCCTTTGCCCGCCAGTGGTTTTCGGGCAATAGTGGTATACGCTATTTCCAGTCGAGCAACGGTTACTATGCGGTTGTCTATCAGACCGTGTCCAAATCCGGATCAGAGTGGGAGCTCAACCGCCTGAAATCAGCAAATCAGATCCCCAATGACAGCTATTGTTCCACCGGAACCCGGTTTATCAGCGAGTACCGGACAAGCGCCGCCCCGGCACCAACCCCAAGCACACGCACGCTTTACGTCGACAACAACAACGACGGTGGTTTGAATGTGCGGAGCGGTCCCGGAACCAACTACAACTATTTCACTGAAATTGATCCCGGCACCAAACTTTCGGTGCTTGGCAGTTCGGGGAAATGGTCGAATGTCCGCTTGCCGGACGGGCGCGTGGGCTGGGTCTACACCCCGCTTCTGACCAGCTCAAAACCCTATGTGCGTCAGTGCCAGGCTCAGGTCACCGGCCTTGCTTCGATCAATCAATATAATTCCCGCACCGGCACGGGGTTTCTCGCGGTGCGCAGCAAACCCTCAACCAAGGGGACCAAACTATCTGAAGTATATCAAGGCGATACGGTCCGGGTTGTCGCCCAAAGCGGCAATTGGGCTCGCATTGAATGTATGTCGGGCAGTTGTCGGTCCCCCATCGCAGGCACAGCCGGCGCCCGCGGCTGGTCTTCGAAAAAATATCTTTCCATCTGGTGCCAGTAATCATCCTCCCACGTCATCCGCAGGAGACTATTATGACCAAACTCACTTTCCTTCCCGCTGCGCTGTTGGCGTTGGGTCTATCCCCGGCCGCCCAAGCGCAAGACGGCATGCCGCTGCCCATGGACGCGACAGACACCGAAAAGGCCGCCTATGCGGTTTTGGACAAATACTGTGCCTCCTGCCATCAGGATGGCGCGCTTGAAAACGGATTGACCAAATCCAAATCCGGCTTTGGCCATGTTCTGGATATGCGCCGACTGGCCCAGGATCCCAAATTTGTGGCCTTTGGGGACCATAGCAAATCCAAGCTTTATCAGGTGATTGCCGGTGGCTCGCCGCCCATGCCCGACAACTGCTGGGACCCCTCTTGCACGCCTTCTCAGGATGAGCTCGAAGTGTTGCAGGTCTGGATTGACGGTCTGGACGATGAGGCCGAAGAAAAACCCTTTGTCTCTGTCGAAGAGCTGCATCGTCTGGTGCAGGCCGATCTTCTGACCCAACCCACCAACCGCCGCGACCGCATTCGCTATATCTCGCTGCGCACGCTTTATAACGACAAAGATGTGAGCGCCGAGAGCTTTGAAGCCTATCGCCAGTCCGCAGTGAAACTGATCAATGCGCTAAGCTGGAATCCTCAGCCCTACAAGTTTGAGGCCATCGACGACCATGGCATTTTGCTGCGGATCTATCTGCCGGAAATCGACTGGACACAGGACACCTGGCATCTGCTTGAGGCGGTTTATCCCTATGGCAAGATGAGCGATACAGATCCTTATCTGTCGCAGATCCAGACCATGGCCGGCACAAACCATCCGATCATCCGCGCCGATTGGTTTGCGGCCACCGCCCCGGTTTCGCCGCTGTATTACGACCTTCTCGGCCTGCCAGACACGGTGCAGGGGCTTGAAAAGCTTCTAGGCCTCGACATGGTGCGCAACATCCAGAATGAACAGGTGGTCCGCGCCGGGTTCCAAAACTCGGGTGTGTCGACCCACAATCGTCTGATCGAACGTCACGCGCTTGGCACCGGGTTCTTCTGGACCTCTTACGACTTCGCCGGATCGAAACAGCGTCAGAGCTTTTTCGAGTTTCCGCTTGGTCCCAAAGAGGCCTATGGCGAAACCCATGCCTTCCTGCATGACGGGGGTGAATCGATCTTCACACTGCCCAACGGCTTTCACGCCTATTACCTCAACACCGCCGAAGGCGCGCGTCTGGATGTTGGCCCAACCTCGATTGTGCGAGATGACGATTACACCGATGGCACCGGTGAGGTGGTCAACGGGATCTCGTGTATCTCGTGCCATTCGAAAGGCATCCGCTTCAACGACGACAGCGTGCGCGATGTGGCGCTGAACAATCTCGCTCTGCCGCCAGAGGTGCGCCAGACCATTGACGCCATCTATCCGGGACGTGAGGTGGTCAATGACTACTTCAACAAAGACATGGAGGCCTTCTTTGCCACACTGCGCGCCGCTGGCATCGAGCCAGAGGCCACCGCAGGCGGGCTTGAGCTGGTGCGTGGGTTGTTCGTCTATTACGTCGATCACTTTGTCGATTTCCAGCAGGCCGCCAATGAACTGGGTCTGACCGAGGACGAACTGCGTAAGCGGATCCCCTTTGTGGGTCACCAGATGGCAAGCCTCATGACCCGTCTGGACCAGTCGCCCATCGCCCGCGATGAATGGACTGCCGCCTATCCGGTACTGTTGGAGAAACTGACCGAATACAAAGCCATTCCACTGCATGACAAACCCATCGCGGCGCTGTCGGCCTCGGTTGCGGCTGTGGTCAAAGGCACACCGCATGCGCCTGTGGTGGATCACACCCCACCGCCCGCCAAGGTCAAACATGCGCCCACCGACTATGTTGACGCCGCCAAAGATCACAAACCCCATGATCCGGTCCAGCATTCGGTTGTCGCCCAGAGCCATCTGACCGTCTACACCGATCAGCCCAGCTATAAAGTGGGTGAAGGGCTTAAGGTCTTTATCGAACCGCGCCATGATTGCCGTCTGACGCTGATCTCGATTGACGACAAGCACCAGAGCTGCGTGCTCTACCCCTTCCCCGGATTGGACGACATCGTCATCCCCGGTGGCACCCAATATGTCTTCCCGCCCCGCGGGACGCTGAAAACCACTGTACCGGGTCGGGAAACCATTCTGGCGATCTGTAATGGCGGCCATGACGCGATTTCCAGCCACACCCGCGACACCTCTAAGGTCTCCTGTGCTGCTGATCACAAGCCGCTGAACAAACAGGTCTATGAATCGGTGGTCAACGAGGTGCTTGCGCTCGATCTTGGGGATGACACCGGCAAGGATCATGTCAGCCCCTCAGGTGTCGATTATCGCGGAGTGAGCGATCACAACCCAGATGTGGTAAAATCGCAGATCTCTGTCATTGTCAGCGCCCACTGAGGACAAACCCATGCGCAACTATCTTGCACTTACAACTCTCTGCGTCGGCCTGCCCCTGGTGGGCCACGCACAATCCGGCGAAATCTTTATTCCCGGTGCCGACAGCAATCCCTTCCCCATGGCGGCCCCCGAGCCCCAGAATCCACTGGCCCGCTGCATGATGAATGCTTCGGCCGCCAATTGCAGCGGCATTGGCCATGGTGGTGGAGACGGGGTGACCTTTGAAAGCGCGGTGGCCCCGGAATATGAAACGCTGGTGCTCGATCTGGACGGGGACAAGGTCGCGGTGAGCCATGAACCGCCCGCCGAGCCCCCTGCCTATACCGCGCCGCAGCCCAAGACCCATGGCAAAGTGGCCCTACCTGCCGTCGCTGTGTCGATCGAGTTTGATTACAACAGCGCCAGCATCAGGTTGGATCAATTGGAGAAACTGACCACCTTGGTGGAAGCCTTCAATGACCCGGCTTTAAAGGGCACTTCGTACGCTGTGATCGGTCATACGGATGCGGTGGGATCAGACAAATACAACTGCGATCTGTCGATCCGGCGAGCGACCTCTGTCGCCCATGCGCTCCAGGACAGCTATGTCTCGCTACAGCTCTACTCGGTGGGGTTTGGTGAGCATGTGCTCAAAGACAAACAGTATCCGGACGCCCCCGAGAACCGCCGCGTGACCTTTCTCAGGCTACCGGATCATCCCGATGCCGTGCTGAACACCGCACAGGCGGTCTGCCGGTACTGAAAAAACAGCGGCCCCGAATTTCGGGGCCGTTTTCATGGGTGGCTGGGCTCAAACAGTTAGCTGCGCAGACGCGTTTCCAGCTCTTTTGCCATCAACCCCATGCGGTTGCGAAATCTCTTTTCAATATTCCCCCGCGCCAGCTTAAGCGATTGTACCAGAAGACGGGCAGACAGGGTTTTGGGGGCCAGGGTGGTTTTCACATTGATCCGGGTGCGCGCCCGCGACAACGCCACAAGCTCGACATCTGAGTGCCCTTCCAAGCCACCAGAAATCGTGCTGAACACCAGATGTTCTGGCGCCTGACATTCCTTCAGCTCAATAGCAACCTGACGTTGTTTGCCCCGAAACGCAAACTGTCCCGACCAGGCCATGCCTTCCAGATCGGAACCGGTGTCTTTGGTCCGCCGGATTTCAATACCACGCCGCATGACCTGACGTTCAATCGTGTCAAAATCGGTCAGGGCCGCATAGACCTGATCGAGGGGGGCTTCGATATCTTCGCGCGCGCTTAATTCCATGAAGGACCTGCTCTTATTATTACGTCAATGGGCACACCATACCTGCCCTATTCTAAACGATCCGCCAACCAGTTACGGAGCAAAAAATGCGCAATTGCACCTTCTCTGGGGGCCCAGATTTCTGGATGTTCGCCCGCAAAGGCCCGGGCCACTTCCTCACGGCTGACCCAACGCGCATCTTCAAGCTCATGCCGGTCAATTTGCAGCGCATCGCTCACGGCATCCCCATGGCACCCAATCATCAAAGAGGTTGGAAATGCCCAGGGTTGGCTGGCCAGATACCGCACAGGGCCAACATGGACCCCAGCCTCTTCAATCACCTCGCGACGCACCGCCGCTTCGATGGTTTCTCCAGGCTCCACAAACCCCGCCAAACAGGAATACATGCCCTCAGGCCACCCCGGAGACCGCCCCAAAAGCGTTTTGTTGCCCCGCGTGATCAACATGATCACCACTGGATCCGTGCGCGGAAAATGTTGTGTGCCGCAGCTTGGACAGGACCGCTGCCAGCCGGACATGGCGACCTCGGACTCCGATCCGCATTTGGCGCAGAACCCATGACTGTCGTGCCAGGAAAACAGCGCCTTCGCCGTTGCAGCCAATTCGGCATCCCGTGGCGACAACTGGGTCATGATCTGCCGCAACTCGGCAAAATGCTCACCCTCGGCACAGCTTGGATGGCGTTGTTCGGTGTGGTCAATAAACCCACCCAGCGCCTGCGCATCCAATCCCTCAGGCTCCCAGACCGACATATCCAGAGCAAAGGTGGCTGCCCCATCTTCGCGTCCCATCAGCACCGGCAATCCCGGCGCCTCACCCAACAACGGATGGCCCAAGGGCAAGCGGACAAGACGCAAAGGATCGCCTGACACAACAAGAGGTTTGCCCCGCCACTGCACAATTGCCCGCGACCGCGGATCAGACAGAGCCTCGGCCAGAGCGCCGCTATCACCGCGCAACTCTGCCGCCCGATCGAGGGCCGATCCTCCAAAGGTTACCTGTTCTGCTTGTAGCATCTCTGCGCCCCACCTGTTTTTTTCCGCACCATGCCCAGCGGGCGCTCGGTATGCAAATTAATATGGTTAAAATTGGTCTAACCCTCTCTCAGATCAAGAGGAATATCCCGCAAAGGTTGAGTTTGTTTTTATCTTCTCCGCGTGTCACACTCTTGATGGGAAAGACATGCGATATGAATTTTGAAACTTATTTTTTGCGAGGTGCGCCATGACACTGTCGAAAACCCCCACCCTGTCCCGCCGTCAATTTCTGGCGGGCACCACCGCCGGAACCGCCCTGATCACGCTGCATCCCTATTCTGCAGCAGCCGCCACCAATCAGGCCCACCTGCGCATTCTCGAAACCACCGACATTCACGTGCACGTGTATCCCTACGATTATTACTCCGACAAACCCCGTGATACGGTTGGGCTGTCGCGCACCGCCTCTATCATCAATGAGATCCGGTCCGAGGCCACCAATTCGCTGTTGGTCGACAACGGCGATTTCCTACAAGGCAACCCCATGGGCGATTACATCGCCTATGAACGCGGCATGAGAGAGGGGGATATGCACCCCATCATCACCGCGATGAACACTCTTGGCTATGATGCAGCCACCATCGGCAACCATGAGTTCAACTACGGTCTCGATTTCCTGATGAAATCAATGGCTGGTGCAGACTTCCCCGTGGTGCTGGCCAACCTAGCCAAAACCCAAGGCGCCAACCCACGCGCGGATGAGACCCTGTTCAAACCCTACGCGATCCTTGACCGCCAGTTGACAGACGGCGCAGGCAACACCCATCCAATCAAAGTGGGCGTGATTGGATTTACCCCGCCACAGGTGATGAACTGGGACCGTCGCCATCTTGAGGGCAATGTATCTGCGCGCGACATTGTTGAAACTGCCAAGGCCTATGTGCCTGAAATAAAAGAACAAGGCGCCGATGTCATCATTGCGCTCTCGCACTCGGGGATTGGTGCGGCGGATCACGAAGACGGTATGGAAAATGCCGCGGTTCCCTTGGCTGCAATTGATGGGATTGACGCGCTGGTCACCGGCCACTCACACCTTGTCTTCCCCTCGCCCACCTATGCGGAGTTCGCAGGCGTGGATGTGGCGAAAGGCACCATTCACGGCAAAGCCGCCACCATGGGCGGCTTCTGGGGCTCGCATCTTGGGGTGATTGATCTGCTCTTGGAACGTGACGGCAACGCCTGGCGCGTGGTCACCACCACCTCCGAAGCGCGTCCAATTTCCAAACGCAACGAAGACCGCTCCATCACCGCATTGGTCGAAGATGACGCCGCCGTTCTGGCCTCAGTGAAAAAAGATCACGAAGAAACCCTGGCCTATGTCCGTCGCGCCGTGGGCAAAACCAGCGCGCCCTTGCATTCCTATTTCGCCCTCGTGGCGGATGACCCGTCGGTCCAGATCGTCTCAATCGCCCAGAAATGGTACGTCGAACAATTGCTTGCGGGCAGCGACTATGCGGGCCTGCCAGTGCTATCTGCTGCGGCCCCCTTCAAGGCCGGTGGCCGGGGCGGGCCTGAGTATTACACCGATGTGGCACCCGGTGATGTGGCCATTAAGAACGTCGCAGACCTGTACCTTTATCCCAATACCGTGCGCGCGGTTAAAGTGACCGGGGCCGAGGTCAAAGACTGGCTCGAACGCTCGGCCGGGATGTTCAACCAGATCACCCCGGGCAGCACCGACGCCGTTCTTCTCAACCCCGCCTTCCCGTCCTACAACTTTGACGTGATTGATGGTGTGACCTACCAGATCGACCTCAGCCAGCCATCAAAATTTGATCGCGAGGGCGCGGTGGTGGCCCCTGAGGCCAATCGCATCACCAATCTGATGTATGACGGCAAACCCGTGACCGCCGATATGGAGTTTGTCATCGCAACCAACAACTACCGCGCGTCGGGCGGGGGGGCCTTCCCCGGTGCCAAGGGAGACAGCATCATCCTCGAAGCCCCCGACACCAACCGCGATGTGATTGTGCGCTATATCGTAGAACAGGGCACCATTGATCCCAAGGCCGATGCCAACTGGTCCTTTGCACCATTGGGCAACACATCGGTCCTGTTCGAAACCGGTCCCAAGGCTCGCGATCACATCGGGGATGTCAAATCCGTCACCATCGAAGATGTAGGCGACGGACAGGACGGCTTTGCCGCGTTCCGCATCAAACTGTAACAGAAGATAACCCCACAGACCGGGGCGGCTTTCGCAGCTGCCCCGTTTGAAATCAATCCCTTACGGGATGGCGGGTGGGGCGATGTTGCACCGCAACGAGCGGCACTTCGCCAGACCACGCTCCCCCCGATGGCAATTCGCGTCAATCCGCGTTACCGCTAGCAAAGCAACAACGCGGCAGGCCCAAAATGACTTTTGAAGCAGTGATATTTGATCTCGACGGCACCTTGATTGACACCGAAAGCATCGCCATCGCTTCGGGTCAGGCAGCCTTTGCCCGGCTGGGGCACACCGTTGAAGCGGCCATGCTGCATCAACTTATCGGGAAGGACATTCACTCTGGCGGCCTCATCCTGCGCGGCCTGTTTCCGAACCTTGATATGTCTGCGCTCGATACCGCCTGGAACGCTGAGGCCCGCGCCCTTCAGGCCAAAGGAATCCCGCTCAAACCCGGTGTACATGAATTGCTTGATACACTGGATGCGCGGGGGCTCGCCAAAGCGATCGCCACATCGTCACGCAGATCCGGCGCGGCCAACAAACTGGCCATCACCGAACTGGATCGACGCTTTGATATCGTGATCACCGTCGATGACGTGACGCAGGCGAAACCTGCGGCAGAACCCTATCTGCTGGCCGCCAAAAAACTCGATGCCTCGCCTTCGCACACCTTGGTTTTTGAAGACAGCGAAACAGGCGCGGCCTCGGGCAAAGCGGCGGGCATGACCGTGGTTCAGGTCCCCGATCTTCTGCCCACACAGGGCGAGCATGCCCACCATGTTGCCAACACTTTGCTTGAAGGCGCGCACTGGGCCGGACTGCTGAACGACGAAACCGTCGGGGGCGCCTAGAGCGGCCCCGCTTGATACAGCTTGACCTTCAAACCACCAAAGGCCACGGGCGGGCCCGCCTTGAGATCAAGGCCTGTGGCTTTGGCCAATCCACCGTCGCTGGTGACAATGCCCACGCGCCAGCCTGCAAACCGCTGTTGCAGGGTCTGCCCCAATGCCCCGTAAAGTGCGAACAACAGTTTGCGATTGCCGATCCGCGCACCATACGGTGGGTTGACCATCACAAGCCCCGGAGGGCCTTCGGGTCGTGGCAGATCGCTGACGGCGGCTCGGGTGAAGCTACAGAGGTCAGCCACACTGGCCCGGTCGGCGTTTCCTTTGCTCATGCGAATGGCGCCATCGTCGCGGTCGCTGCCCTGAAACGCAAAGGATGTGGCCTTTGGCGTGGCTCCCACTGTCGCTTTCAGCGCCGACCAACCCGCGTCGTCAAAACAGGCCAGGTCTTCAAAGGCAAAGCGGCGCACACGACCCGGGGCCAGACCGGCGGCAATTTCCGCCGCCTCAATCACAAATGTCCCAGACCCACACATGGGGTCCACCACCGATTCCTGTCCGTCATAGCCACATTGGCGTAGGAACAGCGCCGCCAGTGTTTCCCGCATCGGCGCTTTGCCGACCTGTTCTTTATAGCCCCGGCGGTGCAAAGGTGCCCCCGAGGTATCGACGCTGAACCCAACATAATCATCTTCGATCCGCGCCAGAATGCGCACGCTCGCTTTGGGGTCGGTGGGTGCGCCCACCGTTTCCGAGATTGCCCGCTCAATCCGCTGCTTCGCCGCCCGATCATGGTAGATCTTCGAGTTTTTGCAGGTCACTTCCACCCGGCAGGGCACATCCGGGCGCAACAAAGCCGCCCAATCAAATTTCCGCGCCCGTTTATCCAGCTGCGCCAGATGGAACGCCCGAAATCCACCGACGCGCGCCAAAACCTGACCTGCCCCCCGCAGCACCAGATTTGCACGCCACACCTCGTCCCAGCCGCCTTGTACTGTGACGCCGCCGGCCGAGGCCTGGGGATTTGCGAATCCTGCGGCAGCGACCTCGTCACGCAAAACGGCTTCCAGACCCGGAGGGGCGGTGAGAAAAATGTCGAATGAACTATCCATTCCGCCGCCATATCGGCTTTTTTCGCTCGGGGAAAGCACGCAGAGTTGCGCAATTTGTAACAGAGATCTTGCAATCCTCTTGGCTCTCGCCTAGATCAGCAGTCGAGAGGTTGGCGCGGGTAGACGCCTCGCCAACTCGGTCAGGTCCGGAAGGAAGCAGCCGTAACGAGCCCCGTTTGGGTCGTTGTCCAGCCTCTCACCTCATTTGCGTTGCCGCAAAAGCAAATGCCATTTTCCTGAAATCGGTGAAACCACGCTAATCCGCATGCCGCACAAATAGCGCAGCCTGGCGTTCGGCCTGCAGCGCCCAATTCACTTGGGCTTGGCTGCCCAATGCACAGCCTCGGACATGGGCAACGCGCCGCAAAGCGTCATCAGGCGCATCGCCGCATTCAATCATCAGCCGCAGTGCCATCATGCCCGACCGTCCGCAGCCATTGGCACAGTGCATCAACACACGCCCCCCACCCAAGAGAGCACGGCGCGCCTGATCACGGACAACCGGCCAGTGTGCCTGAACCTCTGGTTCTGGAGCTGCGCCTTTTTCAACGGCCAGCTGCGCCCAGCGCGCGCCTCGGTTCTGGACATCTGCGGCCAGAGCACCCGCCCCAACCCCAATCATTTCATGGTCTTGGGCCATGCAGATCACCATCGCCGGTCGCCAGCTGACAAGATGTTCCAGATCTCCGGAATAGTCACCACCGGCCCCGGGCAGCGCCGACAGAGCCAAGATGCCCCCACCCACAGGCAGGGCATGAAAGATCACCGGTTGAGGATGCGAAACCGCCCCATCCATACAAAATACCTCCCACACTGCGGAGAGGATAACCACGAGATGTGATTCGGTGCGAGTCTGAGAAAAAAGGCGGAGGATACCCCCGTCCTTTGCATGGCGTTCCTTGGCGCATGCGAAAGCCTTTTAAGCTCGAAGCGCAATGACCGCTTTAAGCCCATGTTGACCAATACTGCACCGCTTGCGAAGCTCTGTGAATGTGGCCACAAATTTTAGTCAACAGACCGCAGCTGGAAGGCCACTTATTAATTGAGTTTCAGGTCTGGCAAGCATCTTTGGAGAGAGCAAGTGCTCAAACAGATTGCAGTATTGATGATCATTCTGGCGGCAAGCAAAGTTTATGCTGACGATATCTGCATTGTGCCTGTGGTCGGGGGCCAACCCAAGCTGCCTATCGAATTTGAACAGCCTTATCGAATGGCAACCTCTCCACGCAGTGTACCTGGTTTTGATGGCTTGATTGTAAAGGCCTTCAATCGACACGAGCTTTATGAGTTTAACGGGGAAAGCCTGACGCTGATAGAAGATGATTTTCCACATGTTTGGGGCTTTGCCTTCGAGCATGGTATTCACCTTGGACCGGATGGGACTGCTTGGGGGTTTGGATCACGTCCGCGGGTGATCTTCCGATTGGGTTCCAATGCCTCAGTGTGGGAGCCCATCGAAGCAAGCCGAGGGTATGATCGAGCGTTCTTCGACCAAGGTACAGGCGATGTCTATTGGCGTGCACGCGCGTCAAAACAACTAAGGCGTGTCAGTGTTAAGGGAGCCATTGAGGACGTCGACCTCCCAGCTTTTGATGGCGCTGAAACCGTTTCCTTCCGAACTATCTCGGAACTTCGCGGAGCGCTATCCTTGACAGCGCCCCGCAGTTCTCACCCTCGACAAAGCACCTCGCTCTGGTTCCAGCCACTCGACGGTGCATGGCAAAAAAGTATCGCTAGAGTTACCGGATGGTCAGCGCCTGCTCGACACTCTTCAAGATGCCCAGATTCAATTAAGCGGCGAATTCATCAGAGTTTTCCCCTCAAATAGTGTTTTTGCTCCGCTAATCTTCCATTTCTCACACAGCACATTGGACTTTGTGACAAGCCTCCCCACCGGGACTTGGGAATATCATGCTGCAAGTCAGAATTGGATCGGTAGGATTAGCCCATATTCGCATTCAACGAAAACGAGCTGGGGGTTTTGGAAGGAAACACCCAAAACGCTAACGCCACACTTCTTGGTGCTTGCCCCAAATGAGACAAAGGCGCAGCGCGTTCCAGGCCTCGCCTCCCAAAGTGACGTGGTTGGGGAAAGAATCTTTTATCACCCTCAACCGATAACTATCTCCGGCGATAATCCAGTGTTCCTACACGCAGACAAAGGCATCGTGCTTTTCGATGGCGTACCGCCGTCTCAAAAGCAAACATTGCCTTATGATGCGATCGGGGACCATCCCTCCGTCAGATCCTTAGGAGGGTTGAACATCATCCAGTCTGAAATTGGGGTGTTTGTCCTGAAAGACGACCTCTCGTTTGAGAGAGTTGACAATTTCCCGGTTGAAAACCCGTGGCCGCATGAAATCGACATTGAATACGTCGATGCGTGGCAAAGCTATCTTATCATTGATCGCCGATCAGGAGAAATACATCATTCAAAGGATATGGAGCTTTTCACAAAAGTCGAGACGGGGAAGCAGGTGAAGGGTGTTGCCGGGGTGTTACTTAACCCAACGTCTGTTTTGTTGATTGGTGAAGAAGAGCTCTTAGTCGCCACTAAGAAGTGTGTCACCTGAAGGATTTTCTGTTAGTGCCGCCGCGCTTTTAACTCCATGCCTTAATACTCAAAAGCAGACCACGTTAGGCCGTCGTTCAAAGGCAGAAAAGTCCGCACTGCCGCCTTCCTACACGGACTACGCCCGAAGTCATCTTCGGGCGTAGTTTGGTATATAGTGCATTGTATCTATGCGCTCGCCCTAAGGGCGCGCCATTTATCGCAAAGAGCGGGGATTCCCCCCCCGCCCTTTCTATTTAGATCACTTGGCCCGGCCGGGCCTCTGCCCAGTCCTCAAGAAAGGCCCGAATATCCTCGCGCCCGATCATTCCGATATCTGCGCGTGGGAGGGCAACGCCTTCATGCAGAGCCAGCTCAAGGCACGTCATGTGATCCCGATTATCCCGGTCCGGATTGTTTTCCGCCCCATGCAAAATCGATCCCAAAAGTGTGCCACCATAGGAATTGACATGGCTGAGATCCGGGCCAAGCTTCAGAAAATAGGCCATCATCTCCGGGCGTCCTTCCCACCCGGCAAGCTGAACCGGTGGCAACCCCTGACCGTCGGGCGCATCCCAGGGCAAGCCCAGTTCGACCAAGCGGGTCACATGGTCCAGACACCCCTCTTGTCCGACAAGCTCATGTAACAGCGTGGCATAGGCCTCGGGCAATTGCGCTGGGTCAATGTACTGCCCCGGCTGGTCAAGCCCCTCTGCCGCTGCCGCCAGACGTGTTTCTTCTGCTGTCAGCGCGGATTTGCCCTGATGCGCTTCAATGGCCCTGAATACCGCATGATTGCCATGCACGCGGGCATAGCCATAGGCCGACGCCCCTTTGTACCGACGCTGAGGATCCGCCCCAGCCTTGAGCAGTAGCTCGACCATCTGGGCATCACAATTTCGCCGTGCCGCCTGATGCAACGCCGGAACAACCCAGGGACTTTCGCCCCCGACCTCAGCATCGTTAAAGTCATCGGCCCGCGCGCCATGGTCCAGAAGCATCTGCACCGCCACGTGATCATTGAAATCAAGCGCCCGAAGCAGGGCATTGGTCCCCGTGGGATCCGCCCCCGCCGCCAGCAGCATTTTCAGCCCTGCGTGATGCCCAAGCTCAGTGGCGTGATACAGCGATTCATTGTCATTGGGATCGGCCCCCTGATCCAGCAACCACTGCCCCAACGCCATATTGTTGGAATGACCAATGGCCCCATATAGCACCGACAAAACATGATCGTTGCCCGGCGCCACAGGCTGACCGTCGTTCACATCCGCCCCATGCCTGACCAACATCTCCGCGATCGCCAACATATCCTGTTCAAGCTCGGGCCGGGCCTTGAGCCAGCAGGAAAACGCCAGATGCACAATCGGACGGCGCGGCCCACGCGCCTCAACCGCCTGGGTTGGGTCTTCCGCCAGTGCTTTGGCCACGGCTCCGCGATCATAAAGCGCGACCTGCAACCCGAAATGCCCCTCTGCCAGATCAGGGTGTTCGTCCAGCAAAGCTTTGGCAAGCTGCGGACGGTTGTTGAACAAAGCGATTTTGAGCCGCTGCAAACGGCCCGCCTTGTCCAGTCCAACAGTCTCCGCCGCCCATTTCAGACGCGGCCAGCTTTCAAACCCGTTTTCAAGCGCAATCACATACAGGAAATCCGCGCGTTTCAGCGTGGTCATGTCCAAGCGTGGCGGGTGACGATGCAACCGTTCGACCGCCACCGCCTCACGGGCAATCCAGGCCCGTTGCAAAAGCTTCGCCTCAAGGCGCAATTTATCAAGGGAAAGATCCATTCCGGTTTCCTCTCACCATGCCCCACGATCCGCTAATCGGGGCCAGAGAAATCCGAAATCTCATCGAGATCAGATAGAAGCAGGTGCAAAGGCTTTCCGCGGATCAGGTGGCCCCCTGCTGGTGGGCCTGCGCGCACACTGCCCCAGGTGGTCGGGGAAATCAAGCGGTGGACGATACTCTCTGCACAGCGTAGTTTGCCGGTGACGCCACGCATAGGACAGACATGACCGACGCCCCCAAATATCAGGTGCTTGCCCGCAAATACCGCCCCGAGACCTTTGCCGATCTCGTGGGACAGGATGCCATGGTGCAAACCCTGTCCAATGCGTTCAAGGCCGACCGGATTGCGCAGGCCTTTATGATGACCGGGATCCGCGGCATCGGCAAAACCACCACCGCGCGGATCATTGCCAAAGGCATGAACTGCATCGGCCTGGATGGCCAAGGGGGCCCCACCACCGAGCCCTGTGGACAGTGCGAACATTGCACGGCCATCATGGAGGGGCGCCACGTCGATGTGATGGAAATGGACGCGGCCTCAAACACCGGCGTCAATGATGTGCGCGAGATTATCGATTCTGTGCACTACCGGGCCGCCAGCGCGCGCTACAAGATCTACATTATCGACGAAGTTCACATGCTGTCGAACAATGCGTTCAACGCCTTGCTTAAAACGCTGGAAGAGCCGCCCGCACATGTGAAGTTTATCTTTGCCACCACCGAGATCCGCAAAGTGCCGGTCACCGTTCTGTCGCGCTGTCAAAGGTTTGACCTGCGCCGGATCGAACCTGAACTGATGATTGGCCTCCTGCGCAAAATCGCCACCTCGGAAGGGGCAGAAATTGCCGATGACGCGCTTGCCCTGATCACCCGAGCCGCCGAAGGCTCCGCCCGCGATGCCACGTCGCTGCTGGACCAGTCCATTTCGCATGGCGCCGGCGAAACCACCGCAGATCAGGTGCGCGCGATGCTGGGCCTCGCCGACCGGGGCCGGGTCATGGACCTGTTCGAACGGATCATGCGCGGTGATGCCGCCGGCGCTCTGGAAGAACTCTCTGCGCAATATGCCGACGGGGCCGATCCTCTGGCTGTACTGCGGGATCTGGCGGAACTGACCCATTGGGTGTCCGTGGTGAAGATCACGCCGGACGCCGCAGAAGACCCCACCATTTCCCCGGACGAACGCGCGCGCGGTCTGTCCTTCGCCGACGGTCTGGGCATGCGGGCCCTGTCGCGGGGTTGGCAAATGCTCTTGAAAGCCATCGAAGAAGTCTCCAACGCGCCATCGTCGATTATGGCCGCTGAAATGGCCGTGATCCGTCTGACCCATGTCGCCGAGTTGCCTTCCCCCGAAGAGCTGGTGCGCAAACTTCAGGACACGCCACCGCCCCCCATGCCAAACGGCCCAGGCGGCGGAGGTGGATTGCCTGCCGGAGGCGGCGGAAAATTGCAGGCGCAGGGGCACTCCGTGCCCGTAGCGACACATGCGGCGCCCGGTGGGCCTGTGGCCTCTGCCGGACGGGCAAACCTTGCGCTGGCCGTTGACAATTCACAGGCTCTGGCGCGCTACCCGACCTTCGAACATGTGCTGGAACTGATCCGCGTCAATCGCGACGTCAAACTTCTGGTGGAAATCGAAGCCGGGCTGCGGCTGGCCTCATATCGTCCGGGCCAAATCGAGTTCACCCCAACGCCCAATGCACCCGCAGATCTGTCTCAACGGCTGGGAGCGATGCTACAGCGCTGGACCGGAAACCGCTGGGCGGTGATTGTCACCAATGATTGTGACAGCCAGACCATATATGAAAAACGCGACGCCGCTAAACTGGCCCTGCATGAAGAGGCCGCCCAGCATCCTCTGGTCCAAGCCGCACTCAAAGCTTTCCCCAAGGCAAAGATTGTCGAGGTGAAAACCGAAGAGGAAAAGGCGGCGGTGGCGCTGACCGAAGCCCTGCCGGAGGTCGAAGATGAATGGGACCCCTTCGAGGAATAGCTCACGGGACGGTGGGCGGGGCGAGGCCGAAGGCGAGCGGCGTTCCCGGACCAAACAGCACCCCAAACAGAACGGCGCAGCCTGGCAAAACCAAGCTGCGCCTTATTGCTGTCAGAGAGGGCCAGATCTAGCCCCCTATGATGTGCTATTTTAGCGGAACAGCGACAGAAGCTGCTGTGGTGCCTGGTTGGCAATCGACAGCGCCTGAACACCCAGCTGCTGCTGCACCTGAAGCGCCTGCAGCTTGGCCGAGGTCTCTTCCATATCGGCGTCAACCAAGGTGCCGATGCCCGATTTCAGCGCATCAGTCAGACCCGAGATGAACTCGGACTGGGTTTCGATACGACCCTGAACCGAACCAAAAGAGGCCGCTGCGTCAATCGAGGTCTGGATCAGACCTTCGATGTCGGTCAGAGCCTGATCAACATTGGCCTGTGTGGTCACATCAATCCCGGCCAGATCTTCCAGGCCGCCCCCAATCACGTTTCCTGCATCCGCGGAAACGCTTGAAAGGCGAACAACCAGTTGGTCACCTGCGTCAGCATATGTCGCGGTTTTGGAAGCTGTCAGCGTCGAGCCCGAAGCCGACATGCTGATCACATCGGAATCAAGATTGTTGCTCGACACCCATTTGTTGAAGGCATCTGCCAGCCCGGACGCGATATCCGCCGACGTATCTCCATCGCGCGCGATATAGGTTACAGAGGCCGCAGCTGCGTTGGCTTGGGTCGGGGTTGCAGCGCCTTCGTTATAATCGCCCGGTGTAAACGAGTTGCTATCCGCATCGGTGCCAGCCAGTGTAATCGCGTATGCAGTACCCGCCGCTGCGGTCAAGCCGCTCAGGTCCATGTTTTGCGTCGAACCCGCGTTGTTTACCGTCACGTTGGCAACGGCCGCGGCGGCAAATGTACCTCCAGTGGCCGAAATGCTGGAAGCACCGGTGCCAAGGTCTTGTTTGGCTACGGAGATATCCGAAGCTGCAACGCCGGAAGATGAGCGATCCAGCGAAGCCAGTACATTGACCGAGCCCGATCCGGCAGTGGTATCGGTGTTCGACAGCAGGTTCAGACCATTAAACTGGGCCGCGCCGACAACCGCACCGATCTGGTCCCGCAGGGCGTCGATGTCGGTCTGGATTTTGTCGCGATCAACGTTCTCTTCCTGAGCCGCAACAACCTTACCTTTGATGTCGGTCAGAAGCTCGGTCACGGTTTCTGACGCCTGACGCGCCACGGAGACGGTCGACTGGCCAAGGTTAAGGCTGTCAGAAATTCCTTGGAAGCCTTTGACATCGGCTTCCATTACCTTCGAAATCGCCCAAACAGCCGAGTTGTCTTTCGCACTGGCCACGTTTTTGCCGGTCGAAATCTGGCTCTGCGTCGAGGCCATATCGCTGTTGATGGATTTCAGGGTTTGCAGCGCCACCATGGCGCCGTTGTTCGTGAGAATGCTAGACATTTTGGGTCCTTAATTTTTGGCGCTTTTGCGCCCTGGCGATATGCCATTTCGGAGTTCCAACGTCGTTCTGACGGAAGCGGATCGATCTGTTTTCACCGCGCCATTCAACCTGAATGCTGAAGCAAATTCGCCCTTTTTCGATTAGAAAGTATGAACTCGAAAATCGAAACTGGTCGAAAGTATGCCGGATTTTAGACGTTTGATGGCTAAGACAGAAAGTGTGCCAAAGCGCATTGATCTAAGGTCCGGATACAGGTCGGTTTGGCGACGTATCCAGCGCGTGATCCGAAGGAAAAGAGGGGCCTTTGGCCCCTCTTGTGGTCTTACTGGATTAGCGGAACAGCGACAGAAGCTGTTGTGGTGCCTGGTTGGCAATCGACAGCGCCTGAACACCCAGCTGCTGCTGCACCTGAAGTGCCTGCAGCTTGGCCGAGGTCTCTTCCATATCGGCGTCAACCAAGGTGCCAATGCCCGATTTCAATGCGTCGGTCAGACCCGAGATAAACTCGGACTGAGTTTCGATACGACCCTGAACCGAACCAAAGGACGCGGCCGCGTCGATCGAGGTCTGGATCAGACCTTCAATGTCGGTCAGAGCCTGATCAACATTGGCCTGTGTGGTCACATCAATATCAGCCAGATCTTCCAAACCACCACCGATGGTATTGCCAGCGGCTGCATAGGTGTCAGCGCGGAATCCGACGTTCGAACCAACCGAGGTCGACCCGGTCACCGAAACTGCCCCGGTGCCCGAGTTGAACGACATGGTCAATTCACCATCGGCCACGCCTGCGCCTTCAAGATGGTCATTCATCTTTGTGTTCAACGCATTGAACACGTCCTGTGCTGTATCGCCATCGCGGGCAACATACATAATCTCGGAAGGCTCACCCGTGGCGCTGGAGGTGTTTGCACCAGTAAAGTTGCCCGCACTACCTGCGAGAGTGATCGAATACCCAACACCCGCAGCCACGCCACCAGGGGCGATTGTGAAGGTTGTAGTAGGAGCCGCACCGGCGCCAGTCAGAGTGATGCTTGCCCCGGCCGCAGCGCCAGACATTTCGGCGCCGCCAGTCGCCTGAGCGGCACCGGTAATGACAGTTGCTGCTGTGCCAAGGTCTTGTTTGGCTACACTGATATCCGATGCTGCAACACCGGCACCCGAACGATCAAGCGAAGCCAATACATTGACGGTTCCGGTTCCTGCCGTCTTCTCGGTATTCTGGAGCAGGTTCAGACCGTTGAACTGGGCCGCGCCAACAACCGCACCGATCTGATCACGCAGCGCGTCAATGTCGGTCTGGATCTTGTCACGGTCAACGTTCTCTTCCTGAGCCGCTACAACCTTGCCTTTGATGTCGGTCAGAAGCTCAGTCACGGTCTCCGAGGCCTGGCGGGCTACGGTCACGGTCGACTGGCCAAGGTTGAGGCTGTCAGAAATTCCTTTGAAGCCCTTCACATCGGCTTCCATCACCTTTGAAATAGCCCAAACAGCCGAGTTGTCTTTCGCGCTGGCCACGTTTTTGCCGGTCGAAATCTGGCTCTGCGTCGAGGCCATATCGCTGTTGATGGATTTCAGGGTTTGCAGCGCCACCATGGCGCCGTTGTTTGTGAGAATGCTAGACATTTTGGGTCCTTAATTTTTGGCGCTTTTGCGCCCTGACGATATGCCATTTCGGAGTTCCAACGTCGTTCTGACGGAAGCGGATCGATTTGCCGTAACCGCGCCATTCAACCTGAATGCTTAAGTAAATTCGCCCTTTTTCGATTAGAAAGTATGAACTCGCAAATCGAAAAAGGGCAAAAGTATGCCGGATTTTAGACGCTTGATGGCTAAGACAAAGAGAGTACCAAAGCGCATTGATCTAAGGTCCGGAGACAGGTCGGTTTGACGACGGATCCAACGCGTGATCCGAAGAAAAAGAGGGGCCTTTGGCCCCCCTTGCGGTCTTATTGGATTAGCGGAACAGCGACAGAAGCTGCTGCGGGGCCTGGTTGGCAATCGACAGCGCCTGAACACCCAGCTGCTGCTGCACCTGAAGCGCCTGCAGCTTGGCCGAGGTCTCTTCCATATCGGCGTCAACCAATGTGCCAATGCCCGATTTCAGCGCATCAGTCAGACCCGAGATAAACTCGGACTGGGTTTCGATACGACCCTGAACCGAACCAAAGGATGCGGCTGCATCGATCGAGGTCTGGATCAGACCTTCGATGCGCACCAAAGCTTCATCAACGCCGGCCTGAGTGGTGACATCGATATCTGTCAGGTTGGCAAGGCCGCCACCAACGGTCCCGTCGGTTTCACCGGATGCCGACTGGAAGACATCAGCGGTCGCAACAGTGATGCCTGCACCACTGTTATTGGTCATTTCGATCTGACCCGTGGTTGCATTTGTGGCAAACGACACGTTGAGTTCGTCAACCTGCGCCTGTTCGTTCAGAGCATCAACCATTTTGTTGGTCACATCGCCCAGGGTATCCCCATCGCGCGCCACGTACTCAACGGCAGACGAGAAGGCCAGGCCACCTGCGGCGACTTGATACGAGTTGCCCGCTTCAGGTGTGCCAGTGAACGTTACGGCCAGGGCCGTTGCTCCGTCCGCAATAGCGGAGTTCGAACCACCCGTGTTGGTCCCCATGGTGCCCACGGTTGCCGCGCCCGAGCCCAGATCCTGCTTAGAAACGTTGATGTCGGACGCCGCAACGCCGGAGGACGAGCGGTCTAGCGAAGCCAGAACATTGACCGAGCCCGAACCGGCAGTGGTATCGGTGTTCGACAGCAGGTTCAGACCATTGAACTGTGCCGCACCAACAACCGCACCGATCTGGTCCCGTAGCGCGTCGATGTCAGTCTGGATCTTGTCGCGGTCAACGTTTTCTTCCTGAGCCGCAACAACCTTACCTTTGATGTCGGTCAAAAGCTCGGTCACGGTTTCCGACGCCTGACGCGCCACGGAGACGGTCGACTGGCCGAGGTTGAGGCTGTCAGAAATTCCTTGGAAGCCTTTGACATCGGCTTCCATGACTTTGGAAATCGCCCAAACAGCCGAGTTGTCTTTCGCACTGGCAACGTTTTTGCCGGTCGAAATCTGGCTCTGGGTGGTCGCCATATCGCTGTTGATGGATTTCAGAGTCTGCAGCGCCACCATGGCGCCATTGTTTGTCAGAATGCTAGACATTTTTTGCCCTTGTTTCTATGGCGTTTCCACACCAAAAAAATCTGCCGCACGCGGCGTTTCCGACGTCTTTCTGACGGATGCAGGCAAGGTAGCTGCGCCATTCAATTGTGAATGCAAGGACACAATCGCGCCAAAAAAATAACAAACGGCAAATGGCGGACGGTAATCTTGTGGATAACTGAGAAAAAGCTCAAAGCACCGGAATTAAAGAATTTAAATCGGCTTTCGCGCATTTATAGCCGCAGTGATGGTCCCATCATCCAGATAGTCGAGTTCCCCGCCAATGGGGACACCTTTGGCCAGGGATGTCAGAATTACACGGCCTTGCAGTTGATCAGCAATATAATGTGCAGTGGTCTGACCATCGATGGTCGCATTCAGCGCCAAGATCACCTCGGTGATCTGTTCCGCCGCAACCCGGTTGCCCAATTGCGGGATGCGCAGCTCGTCTGGCCCTACCCCATCGAGCGCAGACAATGTCCCACCCAGAACATGGTAGCGCCCGCGAAAGACACCCGCGCGCTCCATTGCCCAAAGATCGGCAACATCTTCAACAACGCATAAAAGACCGGTGGCGCGGCTTTCGTCTTCGCAAATCTCACAGATATCTGCGGTGCCCACGTTGCCGCAATTCAGACACTCACGGGCCGTTTCCGCCACCTCTTGCATCGCGCTGGACAAGGGGCCCAGAACAAGATCCCGTTTGCGGATGAGATGCAGCACCGCCCGTCGCGCGGATCGCGGGCCCAGCCCGGGCAGGCGGGCCATCAAGGCGATCAGCTCTTCAATTTTATCGGTGCTGCGTGTCATCTGGGTTTAGAAAGGCAGCTTCATATCAGCCGGCAAGCCCATCTCTTCGGTCAGTTTCTGCATTTCAGACTGGGCCCGATCAGTGGCCTTGGCCTGTGCATCTTTGATCGCTGCCAGGATCAGGTCTTCGGCCACTTCTTTTTCCGACGGGACAAAGATGGACGGGTCGATTTCCAGGCCTGTCAGCTCACCTTTGGCCGTTGCCGTGGCTTTCACAAGCCCCGCACCGGATTCGCCTACAACCGTCATTGTGGTCAGATCATCCTGCATCTGCGCCATTTTGGACTGCATATCCTGCGCAGCTTTCATCATTTTGGCCATATCGCCCAGCTGGCCCAAACCCTTCAGCATCTCTTATCTCCTGATTATTCAGACCTTGTGAAACGGCCTTTGCGTTGGGCGTGGTTATCGCAGCCACAGCCCAAATCGACAAGAGCAGAGAGCGCCCAACCTCAAGCAAGGCCCCCCGCAGGCATTCCGGCCCCATCCACCCAAAACTACAAACAATTTTATCCATTGAGGGGATGTTAGAGGTTTGGTGCCACGCTGCGGCTGCACTCCGAAAATATTCAAAGTGAGTGGCGCGGACCCCAAATTTAAGCCCGCATCCGTCAGAAAGACGCAGGAACTGACCGACGAAATGTCACATTACAGGTGCAAAGCCACCACATTGATAAGGACAACAAATGTCTAGTATTCTTACGAACAATGGCGCCATGGTGGCGCTGCAAACCCTGAAATCCATCAACAGCGACATGGCCACCACCCAGAGCCAAATTTCGACCGGCAAAAACGTTGCCAGCGCGAAAGACAACTCGGCTGTTTGGGCGATTTCCAAAGTCATGGAAGCCGACGTCAAAGGCTTCAAAGGAATTTCAGACAGCCTCAACCTTGGCCAGTCGACCGTAACCGTGGCGCGTCAGGCGGCTGAAACTGTCACCGAACTTCTGACCGACATCAAAGGCAAAATTGTTGCGGCTCAGGAAGAGAACGTCGATCGTGACAAGATCCAGACCGATATTGACGCCCTGCGGGACCAGATTGGCGCGGTTGTGGGTGCGGCACAGTTCAACGGTCTAAACCTGCTTCAGAACACCGATACCGCTGCGGGTTCGGGCACCGTAAATGTCCTAGCCTCGCTGGACCGATCGTCCAGTGGCGTGGCTGCGTCGGATATCACCGTGCGCAAACAAGACCTAGGCACTGGTGCCTCCGCCATCAGCTATACAACTCTGGTTACAGCGGCAACCGATGACATTGCTGTTGATGGTACCGCCACTCAGGTGGCACACGCCGTTCCAGGAAGCACCACCGCGACACCCGACAGTACAACTGTTGCATTTGGCACCTCTGGTACGGACGCCGCCGCCGCAGGCACCGCATTCCAGATCGTTATCAGCGCAGACGGCGGCATCTTCGATGGTCTGCTCGATAGCACCGATGGTGACATGGTCTACCTCGCGCGTGATGGCGATACTATGGCCGACGTTGCCAGGGAACTCGCGGAGCAGTTCAATACCCATGTTACAGATGCTCTGGGCGAAGGGAACACCAACACCGTCGCGGCCACCGCGTCCGACGGGACGGTGACCATCACAGGTGGAAGCAATATTCTGGCAGCGGACACCTTCACAATTAACGCCGAACAGATCGCCGCAGCAAACACCACAATTGGTGGCGGGCTTGAGGCTCTGCGCACCATTGATGTGACAACTCAGGCCAATGTGGATTCCGCCCTGACAGAAATCGAGGATCTGATCCAAACCTCGATCGACGCGGCGGCAGCATTTGGTTCGGCACAGGGTCGAATTGAAACCCAATCTGACTTTATCTCAGGTCTGACCGACGCTCTGAAATCGGGCATTGGCACCTTGGTTGACGCGGATATGGAAGAGACCTCAGCCAAGCTTCAGGCGCTTCAGGTGCAGCAGCAGCTGGGCGTTCAGGCGCTGTCGATTGCCAACCAGGCACCACAGCAGCTTCTGTCGCTATTCCGCTAAGACATATCTGGAAGGGGCCAAACCGGCCCCTTCCCCCTATTCCAAACGCGACCTGTCACTTCGGCGGAAATAGACCAGACAGCGGTCTTGCCCCATCCGACTGTAGATAAACACAAACAGGTTGCAGGATCCCCATGACATTTGAAGACACCCACCGCGTTCTGATCACAGCCGGGGCCTCAGGCATTGGTCATGCCATGGCCTCTCACTTTGCAGCCGCAGGCGCCAAAGTCTGGGTAACGGATATCAATGCCGACGCGCTTGGAGAGTGCCCGAGCAACTGGATCGCAGAAAGCGTCGATGTCTCAGATCCGCAAGAAATGTCGGCCCTGTTTCAGCGCATCGAAAGCAGGTGGGGTGGTCTGGACACCCTCTGCGCCAACGCCGGAACAGCGGGTGCAACAGGGTTGATCGAAGATCAGAGCCATGCCGAGTTTCAGGCCTGTGTGAATGTCAATCTAGGCGGGGCCATGCTGGCCACCCAAGGCGCGCTGCCACTGATGAAACGCGCGAACAGTGGCTGTATCTTATACACCAGTTCAACCGCTGGCCTGTTCGGCTTTCCCTATCGCTCCCCCTATGCCGCCGCAAAATGGGCCATCAATGGGTTGATGAAAACCGCCGCCATGGAAGGTGGGCCACATGGGATCCGCGCTAATACAATTGCGCCGGGATGTGTCGAGGGACCAAGAATCGATGGTGTCATCGCCCGGGAAGCCGCGGCCAAAGGCACCGCTCCTGATACCGTGCGGCAGGCCTATGAGTTGGGAACATCTCTACGCACCTTCGTACGCCCCGAGGACATTGCCAATATGGCGCTGTTTCTGGCCTCATCCGCCGGCGCGCGTATTTCCGGTCAGGTGATGGCTGTGGATGGTCATACCGAAAACCCTGATCCTAAGATCTAAGCCTCTACATTTGTGCATGGGTTCCCTGTCAAATCGGGGAATTCCACGGCTTCTGGCGACATGATAGCTCCAAACGGAATTGTCACGGAGTGCCCCATGTTAAGAAAGTCCTCCCTATCGTGGTTAAGCTTACAGGTCTTCCTGTTGATCCCTCTCGCCGGAACTGTGCACCGGTTTTACTGGCTGTCCACCACAGACGACGCCGACCTTGCGCCATTTGAAGGGGCGACTTTAGAAGCACCAACCGTCTTAGGGTTACACATGATCAGCGCCTGCCTGTTAATGGCTTTCGGCGCGTTCCAAATGTCACCTCAAATCAGACAGAACCGCCCGAATACTCATCGAAAGCTGGGGTACTTTGCCTGGGCTGCCGGTTTGAGCATGGGCCTCTCTGGTGTCTGGCTTGTCTTGGGGTTCCCAATGGCCTCCGGGTCTGAAATCCCAACTCAGATCGTCCGGCTGGTTTTTGGTAGTGTTGTGATTTGGGCGGCAATGGACGGGCTCTGGGCCGCGCGACAGAAAGACTTTTTTCGCCATCGCAAACAAATGATGCGCGTCTATGCCATCGGAGCGGCAGCAACTGTAAATGCGTTTTTGTTTGCTCTGTGGATCGCACCCGGTAACACGTTGACGCCGCGCGCCTTCACCGTGCTTTCTGCCTTGGGTTGGAGCCTCGCCCTGATCTGGGTCGAATGGCGCTGCAAAACAAAACGCCCGGCCGCATCGCTGCGCCGGGCGTCATGAATTTCTCAAAGGTCAAAGACGCAATCAATCGTCGTCTTCGTCTTTGTCCCCACCTTCAGGCAGGTTAAAGAAGCTGTCCGCATCGAGATATTCATTGTCGCTGCGTTTGTCTTCATCGTCTTCGCCGCGCGGGTCAGACAGACTAAAGGTTTCGAGACCTTCCATCGACGAGGGCAGACGCGGCTCGGTTTCCATGTCCAGGCTCTGTTCGGTCGATACCAGCTTCCGGCGTTCGTCATCATTCATGACGTCAGGCAGGTTCTTCGCAGCTTTGGCCACGGCGGCGTCCAGTTCGGACTGACGGCACAGGCCAAGCGCAACCGGGTCAATCGGCTGCATGTTCTGGATGTTCCAGTGGGTGCGTTCGCGGATCGACTGGATGGTCGGTTTGGTGGTGCCCACCAGTTTGGCGATCTGACCATCGGAGAGTTCCGGGTGGAATTTAACCAACCACAGAATCGAATTCGGACGGTCCTGACGTTTCGACAGCGGCGTGTAGCGCGGGCCACGGCGTTTGTCTTCGTCACGGGCGGCCGGGTTGAACTTGAGCTTCATCTTGTGAAGCGGGTTCTTCTCGGCGCGATCAATTTCGATCTGCTCAATCTGGTTGTTGGCAACCGGGTCAAACCCCTTCACGCCCACAGCCACATCGCCATCCGCAATACCCTGAACTTCCAGCTCGTGGAATCCGGTGAAATCAGCAACCTGTTTGAAGGTCAGAGTGGTGTTGTCCACCAGCCAGACGGCGGTCGCTTTGGGGTGCAGCAGCTTGGCCATGTTACTTCTCCTTACGCATTCAATCGTCCCGAAACATGTCTTTCCCGTCGTCCCAAACCATCTGGTCCAAGACTGCCCTCTGGTCAGGGCGGGTTACCGTTGTCGGGGAACTTGTCCTGTATATAGTGGCGCACGACCTAAGAGGGAAGAGAAAATGCGTTGGTTGATGATTTTGCTGTTGACGGCAGGCTTTGCCCGGGCCGAAGGCGACCGTGCGGGTGAGTTTGATTACTATGTAATGGCGCTCAGCTGGTCACCCAATTGGTGCCGAATCGAAGGGGATGCCAAAAAATCCCCGCAATGCGAAGAAGATCATGGATGGATTTTGCACGGGCTCTGGCCCCAGTTCCATCGTGGCTGGCCGTCCTATTGCAACACGCCAGAACGCCAGCCCAGCCGCACAATGACCGGCGAGATGGCTGACATTATGGGCACCTCGGGGCTTGCCTGGCACCAGTGGAAAAAACATGGCACCTGCAGCGGGCTTTCGGCGCGGGACTATTTTGATCTGTCCCGCGAAGCCTACGGCCGTGTGACCCGCCCGCCTGTGTTCCGCAAATTGGACAAAAGCGTCACGCTTCCGGCCTCGGTGGTAGAAGATGCGTTTCTCAAAGCCAATCCAGAGCTCGACAAAGATATGCTGACGATCACCTGTCGTGACGGCTTTATCAATGAGGCCCGCGTTTGCCTGTCAAAAGATCTGGAACCGGTCCCCTGTGGCAGCGACGTGATCCGGGATTGCCGGATGACCAATGCCAAATTTGACCCCCTGCGGTGATGCACACCGATACACAATATCTGGTCGCCCTCGGGGCGGCCTATTTTCTAGTGGCCAACGTGGCGACCTATCTGACATTTGCTTGGGACAAGCGTCAGGCCAAACGGCGCAAATGGCGGATTTCTGAGAACACATTGCTGGCGCTGGCTTTGATTGGTGGAAGCCCGGCCGCAAAGCTTGCGCAACGCAGGCTTCGTCATAAAACCCGCAAACAACCCTTTGCGCGCCTGTTGTGGCTGATCATTCTGATCCAAATCGCCGTTTGTCTCGCGGTGATATTTCCACGCGAGCTACGCGGCTTATTGGGGCTCTAGAAGGTATAGCCAAACCGCGCGACATCTTCGGCACAGAGATCACCAATCAGATCCCGCAGCTCGGCTGTATAATACTCGCGGTATTCGCCCCGCTCAGAGCGGTTAATATGCGGCATCTCAGGCGAAAACCCCAGACGATCGACCAAAGGTGTCCAGTCTTCTTCCAGATGTTCAAGCCGAAAGAACAGACCTCGTTCCGTCCCGCTTCCATCTTGCATATAGCGCGCATAGGGCCAGGCACGCATCGTGCCCCCGGTATGGGTGTGGGTGACAAATGCCCCAAAATCCAAGGTCTTGGCCAGCGACACCGCCTGATGATCAAACTCTTGCTCTTGCAGCCAGTGGTAATAGCTCACCATACGGTCCCAGGGATTGCGCACCAGACAGAAACACAGCATCCGGTCCATATCGTCGGGTGAAACCACCCCGCGAATATCGGCCAGCGTCGAATGTTTCCACAGACGCCCCGCCGCCTGTGGCGCCAGTTTCTTAACCCGATTTTTCCGGCGTAGCGCCTTTTCCGTATCGCCAATCAAAATGTCGTCGCGATGCGCGCGCGCCTCCAGCGCCTGAGCCATCGACGTGCCGCCGGTTTTGGGAATATGCACAAAGATAAACGCGCGTCCGGGAGAAATAATCACATCTGCTGTCCTGCTTGAGTGTGCCCCACCATAGGACGATTTTCCGCGAGCAACAGAGCGCAAGAGCGCACACCGGCTTTGACACACAAACGGTCGCAATCCCCCTTTAATATTGAAATTATCTTGCGCATAGTCGCGTGAAATAGCGAGTGGAGGATCCCATGGGGTGGATGCAGGACGAAACCGGGCTGGGTAAAAACGCGGCAAACTATGTGCCTCTGACACCTTTGTCTTTTCTCAAACGGGCCGCAGGGATCTGGCCAGACCATCCGGCGGTTATCTACGGAGAGATCCGCAGATCTTACGCGGACTACATCAACCGGGTCACGCGGCTCGCCTCGGCGCTCACCAAATTGGGGGTGCAGTCCGGCGAAGTGGTGGCCACCATACTGCCCAACATTCCAGCACAGGCCGAAGCGCATTTCGGCGTGCCCGCCTGTGGCGCTGTGCTCAATGCCATCAACACGCGGCTGGATGTCGATACGATCACCTATATTCTGGAACATGGCGAAGCGAAGGTCGTTCTTTGTGATCCCCAGTTTTTACCGGTTCTGGCGCAGGCGATTGAAAACATGTCCACCCCTGCGCCTCAGGTGATCGAGGTGGCCGATGATCAGGCCGGGGTCCATGCCCATGGTCACTATATGGAATATGAAGCTCTGCTTGAAACCGGTGACCCGGATTTTGAGTGGCTGATGCCCGAAGATGAATGGGAAAGCCTTGCCCTGAACTACACCTCGGGCACCACCGGCCGTCCCAAAGGTGTCGTCTATCACCATCGGGGTGCCTATCTGAATGCCATGGGGCAGGTGTTGTCGTGGCGCATGGTTCTGCATCCCATTTACCTGACCATCGTGCCGCTGTTTCATTGCAATGGCTGGTGCCATACATGGATGATGCCAGCGGTGGGTGGCACAGTTGTGTGTTGCCGTGACATCACCGCACCCGCGGTCTTTGACGCCATTGCCGATCATGGTGTGACCCATTTCGGCGGCGCCCCAATTGTGTTGAATACCCTGGTCAACGCGCCCGAGGAGCAACGCCGTGAGTTTGATCACACCGTTGAGGTTTTCACAGCGGGCGCCCCCCCTGCCCCGGCCACCCTGGCCAAGATCGAACCCATGGGGTTCAATGTCACTCAGGTCTACGGGCTCACCGAAGTCTATGGCCCAGCAACCGAGTGTGTGTGGAAAGAAGACTGGGATCACCTAGAGGGCCAAGAGCGCGCTGCGATCAAAGCCCGTCAGGGGGTCGCCATGCCCTTTATCGAAGAAGTGCGCGTCACAGATTCCAAGCTCAACGACATCCCACGTGACAGTGAAGCCAAAGGCGAGATTCTTTTCCGGGGCAACGGCGTGATGAAGGGGTATCTGAAAAACCCAGAGGCCACAGCCGAGGCCTTGGAAGGCGGGTATTTCCACTCAGGCGACATCGCCATCCATCATCCCGACACCTTCATCCAGATCGCCGACCGCGCAAAAGACATCATCATTTCCGGCGGAGAAAACATCTCGTCGGTCGAGGTCGAAGCCTGCCTGATGAACCACGAGGCCGTTTTGCTGTGCGCCGTGGTCGCCAAACCGGATGAGAAATGGGGCGAAGTGCCCTGTGCCTTTGTCGAGCTGAAAGACGGCCATAGCGGTGACGAAGCCGAGATGATCGCCTTTGCCCGAGAGCGTCTGGCCGGGTTCAAAACGCCAAAAAAGGTTGTTTTTCAAGAGCTTCCCAAAACATCGACGGGCAAGATCCAGAAATTCGAGCTTCGCGAATACGCCAAAACGCTTTGATGTAAAAAACTAAGGGCGGGGAGAACCCCGCCCTTCATCCATTATCCGTAATGCGCCACAGGTGTTCCCGCAATCGCCGCCATGTTCAAAAGGCCCCGCGCGGTGATCGAGGGCGTCACAATGTGCGCCCGGTTGCCCATCCCCATCAGGATCGGCCCGACCTCAAGCCCATCTGCTTTGGCTTTCAGAATATTCCGCACACCAGACGCCGCATCCGCATGGGCAAAGATAAGTACATTGGCCGCGCCTTTCATACGATTGCCCGGGAACAGACGCGCGCGCAATTCAGGGTCGAGCGCCGTGTCGACGTTCATTTCGCCTTCATAACAGAAATCACGTGTCTCCGAATCCAAGATCCCAATCGCATCGCGCAGCCGTTTGCCCGATCCCACATCCTGATTGCCGAACTGTGACTGGGAACACAGCGCGATATTAGGTTCAATGCCAAAGCGTTGCACGTGTCGGGCGGCGCCAATCGCAGTACGCGCAAGCTCTTCAGGTGTGGGCAGTGATTTTACATGGGTGTCGGCGATAAACAGCGGTCCATCCTCAAGAATGATCATCGACAGCGCACCATGAGGCGTATAGCCATTGCCGCCCAGCACCTGTTCCACATAGTTGAGATGCCAGCGGAACTCTCCAAAGGTGCCGCAGATCAGGCTATCGGCCTCCCCCCGCTGCACCATAATCGCGCCAATGGCCGTTGAGTTTGTGCGCATAATCGCGCGGGCGGTCTCAGGCGTGACCCCCCGACGGCACATCAGCTCGTGATAGGTGCCCCAATAGTCACGATAGCGCGGATCGTTCTCGGGGTTCACAATCTTGAAGTCACGTTCCGGCCGGATCTCAAGACCCAAACGCTCACAGCGCGTGTTGATCACCTCAGGTCGCCCGATCAGAATAGGCGTCTCGGTGGTTTCTTCCAAAATCGCCTGCGCCGCACGCAAGACGCGTTCGTCTTCGCCTTCGGCAAACACAATCCGGCGCGAGGCCGTGGCTGCCGCCTGAAAAATCGGGCGCATCAACAAGGCGGATTTGAACACGCTGGCATCGAGTTTTTCTTTATAGGCCTCAATGTCGGCCAGCGGGCGTTTGGCCACCCCAGTTTCCATTGCCGCCTTGGCCACAGCGGTCGAGACAACCCCCGAGAGACGCGGATCAAAGGGTTTAGGGATCAGATAGTCCGCACCAAAGGTCAGCTGTTCACCGCGATAGGCTGCGGCGGCTTCTGCGCTGGTTGTGGCGCGGGCCAGTGCGGCAATGCCCTCGACGCATGCAATCTGCATCTCGTCATTGATCTCGGTTGCGCCGACGTCCAGAGCGCCCCGGAAGATAAACGGGAAACAAAGTACGTTATTGACCTGATTAGGGAAATCGCTGCGACCTGTTGCAATGATCGCATCCGGTTTCACCGCGCGTGCCTCATCCGGCATGATCTCAGGCGTTGGGTTCGCGAGGCCAAAAATCACCGGTGTGTCGGTCATCTTTGCCGCCATCTCAGGCTTCAGAACACCGGGGCCCGACAGGCCAAGGAACATATCCGCGCCCTCGATCACATCATCCAGCGTCCGAAGATCGCTTTTCTGAGCAAAGGCCGCTTTTTCCGGGTTCATGTCGACCTCACGGCCTTCATAGACCAACCCATGGATGTCACAGAGCCAGATATTCTCGCGTTTGACACCCAATTTGACCAGCATGTTCAGACAGGCAATTCCCGCAGCGCCACCACCGGTAGAGACCAGTTTGATATCGCCGAACTTTTTGCCCGCCACATGGAGCGCGTTTGTCGCCGCAGCGCCCACAACGATCGCGGTACCGTGCTGATCGTCGTGGAACACCGGGATGTTCATGCGCTCGCGGCAAATTCGTTCAACGATAAAACAATCCGGTGCTTTGATGTCTTCCAGATTGATCGCGCCAAAGGTCGGCTCAAGGGCGCATACGATCTCAGCCAGCTTTTCAGGGTCCGGCTGATCCACCTCAATGTCAAAGCAGTCGATGTTGGCGAATTTCTTGAACAGAACCGCCTTGCCTTCCATCACTGGTTTAGAGGCAAGGGCCCCAATATTGCCCAGCCCAAGGACCGCCGTGCCATTGGATACCACCGCGACCAAGTTGCCACGCGCGGTGTAACGCGCTGCATTTTCTTGATTTTCTTTAATCTCAAGACAGGCCTCTGCCACTCCGGGACTATAGGCCCGGCTGAGATCGCGCCCATTCGCCAATGGCTTGGTTGCACGGACCTCAAGCTTACCCGGCTTGGGGTTTTCGTGGTAAAACAGCGCCGCCTGGCGCAACGTTTCCTTGGCGGTATCGGTCATCTGTCACCCTGCAATTCAAAATGGTTTACCATTAAACCAAAAATCATGTCGGAAATTACTTCCCCCACGTCGCATAGCAGTTCCAAGATTAAAAAGAAATTGGATTTGACGTGAGGTGGCAGGTCTTGCAATCTATCGGACTGCTTCGCACGATAGCGCCAAACCCATTCGGAGAGTAAAATGTCTTTGTCAGAAGCCGCGCGTGCGGTTCGTGAAAATGCCTATGCCCCCTATTCCAACTTCAAAGTTGGCGCTGCCCTGCGCGCGCCTTCTGGTGCAATTTACTCCGGTTGCAATGTCGAAAACGTCGCCTACCCCGAAGGGACTTGCGCCGAAGCGGGGGCCATTGCCGCATTGATCGCCGCCGGTGAGACCGAAATCACCGAAGCCTATGTGATCGCGGATAGCCCCGCGCCTGTTCCGCCCTGTGGCGGCTGCCGTCAAAAACTGGCCGAGTTTGCAAAAGGCGATGTGACAGTGACCCTAGCCACCACAGAAGGCATTGAAACCGCGATGAAAGTCTCGGATCTTCTGCCTGGTGCCTTTGGCCGCGACCACATGGAAAACAGCTGATGGACGCGCGCCACATCATAGCAGCCCTGCGCAAAGGTGACACCCCAAGCCCTGCCGAATTGACATGGTTTGCCCATGGCCTCGCGGATGGTCGCGTCAGCGACGCGCAGGCCGGGGCCTTTGCCATGGGGGTCTGCGTGCGCGGTTTGCCAGAGGCGGGTCGCGTTGCCCTGACGCTCGCCATGCGCGACTCTGGGCATGTGCTGGATTGGGATATGGACGCGCCGGTCGTCGACAAACATTCAACGGGGGGTGTCGGCGACTGCGTGAGCCTTGTGCTCGCGCCCGCCCTTGCCGCCTGTGGTGTGTATGTGCCAATGATTTCGGGGCGCGGTTTGGGGCATACCGGCGGCACCTTGGATAAGCTTGAGGCGATTCCCGGCTATTCCGTCACGCCTGATGAGGCCCGGTTTCGCGAAGTTGTCGCCGAAGCAGGCTGCGCCATCGTAAGTGCCAGCGCCGATATCGCACCGGCGGACAAACGGCTTTATGCGGTGCGGGATGTGACGGCGACGGTTGAAAGCCTCGACCTCATCACCGCGTCGATCCTGTCCAAAAAGCTTGCTGCTGGCCTGCAGTCGCTGGTTCTGGATGTCAAAGTCGGCTCCGGTGCCTTCATGAAATCCATCGACGAGGCGCGCGCGCTGGCCAGCTCCCTTGTTTCAACCGCCAATGCAGCGGGCTGTCCGACCTCGGCCCTGATCACGGATATGAACCAGCCGCTGATCCCCTCACTGGGCAATGCCGTTGAGGTGGATCAGGTGATGCAGGTGTTGACCGGCGCCCAATCAGGAGCGTTGCGTGACTTGAGTGTAGCATTGGGGGCTGAACTGCTGGCCACGGCGGGGATAGCTGATGGCGAGGCGAAATTGAACGCCGCGCTGGATGGTGGGGCCGCCGGAGAACAATTTGGCAAGATGGTCTACGCGCTTGGCGGCCCTCTGGGGTTTGTCGAAGACTGGCGGCGCTATCTGCCCGAAGCGCCGGTGATCCGCGAGGTGCCCGCGCCTCAAAGCGGTACGATCAGCGCGATTGATGGCGAAGCCTTGGGTCTCACCGTGGTAGATCTTGGTGGCGGGCGACGGATTGAAACCGATCAGGTCAATCCTGCCGTGGGTCTTACCGATGTTGTCCGTTTGGGCACCACCGTCAAAGCCGGCGAGCCCATCGCCTGCGTGCATGCCGCGCGGGAAGAACAGGCCGATGCAGCATTGAAGACCGTGCAAGAGGCCATGCGCTTTGGTAACGCCCCGGATGAGCAATCGCTTGTTTTGGAGAGGATCACCTGATGCGTGCCTTTCTTGTGGTGATGGATTCCGTGGGTATTGGCGGCGCGCCGGACGCGGCGGCGTTCTTCAATAGCACAACGCCCGACACCGGGGCTAACACCTTGGCGCATATCGCCCAGGCCTGTGCCGAAGGGCGCGCCGAAGACGGGCGTTCAGGTCCTCTCACGCTCCCCCATCTCGCGTCGCTTGGGCTGTTTCACGCCGCGCACTTGGCCGATGGCGAAACGCAAGACGCGCCAAACGCAGCTGTGTTAGGCGCTTGGGGCGCTGCGACGGAAATCAGCCTTGGCAAAGACACCCCGTCGGGGCATTGGGAAATCGCCGGTCTGCCTGTTCCGTGGGACTGGGGGTATTTTCCTGACACGGTCCCCGCCTTCCCTGCTGATCTAACGTCCAAGACCTGCGAGTTGGCGGGCACATCGGGGATTTTGGGCAATTGCCACGGGTCCGGCACCGATATGATCGACCGCTTTGGGGCCGCACATATCGAAACGGGCCACCCTATTTGCTACACCTCCGCCGACAGCGTGTTCCAGATCGCCGCCCACGAAGTGCATTTCGGGTTAGAGCGCCTGTTGAAGCTGTGCCAAGATCTCGCACCCACTTTGCACGCGATGAAAGTCGGCCGCGTCATTGCCCGTCCCTTTGTGGGGGAACCGGGGAATTTCACCCGCACCACCAATCGCAGAGATTACGCCATTTTGCCCCCTGAACCCGTTTTGACAAATTGGGTGCAAGAGGCCGGGCACCGCGTCTACGGCATTGGCAAGATTGGCGATATTTTCTCAATGAGTGGCATTGATGAGGTCCGAAAAGGATCAGATGCACAGCTGATGACCCATCTGTCTGATCTGATCGAGACCGCCGAAGACAACAGCCTAACCTTCGCCAATTTCGTCGAGTTTGACTCACTCTATGGCCATCGCCGCGACATCGCAGGCTATGCCCGGCATCTAGAATGGTTTGATGCTGAGCTGGGCAAACTGCTGCCCCGTTTGCGCCCGGATGATCTTTTGGTTATCACCGCCGATCATGGCAATGACCCTAGCTGGACCGGCACAGATCACACTCGCGAACGCGTGCCCGTTCTTGTTGCAGGTCGCGGTCCCGCTGAACTGGGTCACGTCGCCTTTACTGACATCGCTGCCAGCGTCGCCGCCCATCTGGGTGTGCCCGCGCGCGGCCCCGGACGGAGTTTCCTGTGATGGATCCAGAACGCCTCGACCAGATCGCTCGCCTGCCCAAAGCTGAGCTTCACCTGCATTTCGAAGGCGCGGCACCGCCCGACTTTATCCGCGGCCTTGCCAGCGAAAAGAAAGTGGATCTTTCCGAGATCTTCAATCCCGATGGATCTTACGCCTACCGCGATTTCGTACATTTCCTCTCGGTATATGAGGCGGCAACGTCGGTTCTGAAAACCCCGCAGGATTTCGCCCGTCTGACCACCGCCTTGTTGGAAGAATGCGCGGCCAATGATGTGGTTTATGCCGAAACCTTTGTCAGCCCCGAGTTCTGTGGCGGCGGTGATGTCGGCGCGTGGCGCGAGTATCTTCATGCCATCCAAGAGGCCGCAGATGCAGCCGAGCGCGACATGGGGGTCACCCTGCGCGGCGTTGTGACCTGCATCCGCCATTTCGGCGCGGAAAAAGCCAAGGCCACGGCGCAATGTGCCGCTGAAACCGCCGGGGACTGGATTGTCGGCTTTGGCATGGGCGGAGATGAGAACCAAGGCCATCAACACGATTTCAAATGGTCCTATGACTGCGCGCGCGAAGCAGGTCTAAAGCTGACCACCCACGCCGGTGAATGGCGCGGACCGCAGGAAGTGCGCGATGCGGTTGACGATCTGGGCGTCTCGCGGATCGGCCACGGCGTGCGCGTGATCCAGGATCTTGCGACGGTTGACTATCTGATTGAACGCGATGTCACCCTTGAGGTCTGCCCTGGTTCCAACGTGTTCTTGGGTGTTTACCCGTCGCTTGACCAACACCCGATTGAAAAACTCCGCGAGCGTGGGGTAAAGGTCACCGTATCTACTGACGACCCACCGTTTTTCCACACAACGATGCGTCAAGAATATGCCAATTTGGCGAAAACCTTTGGCTGGGACGAAGAGATCTTCAGCCAGATCAATCAGACCGCAATGGACGCGGCGTTCTGCGACGACGCCACCCGCGACGCCATTCGCAAGAAACTGGAGCGCACATGACCCAACACCTGACCGTCGTTGACCACCCGCTGGTACAGCACAAGCTCACTTTGATGCGCGAGCAAGACACGTCGACCCGCAGCTTTCGGCAACTTCTGCGCGAAATCAGCCTCCTCTTGGCCTATGAAGTGACCCGCGATCTGCCGGTCACCACCCGCACCATTGAAACGCCCATGTGCGAAATGGATGCCCCGGTGATTGAGGGCAAAAAGCTGGCGCTGGTGTCGATCCTGCGTGCGGGCAATGGCCTGCTGGATGGGGTTCTTGAACTGATCCCCGCCGCGCGAATTGGCTTTGTGGGCCTCTACCGCGATGAGGAAACGCTGCAGCCGGTTGAGTATTACAACAAGCTGCCCAAGCGCATGGAAGAACGCACGGCAATTGTTGTAGATCCGATGCTGGCCACCGGCAATTCCTCGGTTGCGGCCATCGATCTGGTGAAGCAATCCGGCGCGAAAAACATCATTTTCCTGTGCCTGCTGGCCGCCCCCGAAGGTGTCGCGCGTATGAAAGAAGCACACCCCGATGTGCCGATCGTCACAGCCTCTCTCGATGAGAAGCTGAACGAGAAGGGATATATTGTTCCGGGACTAGGGGATGCGGGTGACCGCATGTTCGGCACAAAATAGCCGATCAGACCGCTTTACACAGGCCGGGGGATCGGGCATGGTTCCCCTTATATCTGTGGGGGCAGGCATGAGTTTGAAATCGTTCGGCATTCTGCTTGCCGTTATGGCAAGCAGCACTTTACTGGCAAATCCGGGTTTCGCCCAATCCGGCAGTACGCCATCCAATTTCCCGCCATCTTCGTTTGGAGGGGCACAATTTGTCGACAATGCTGGCTGCGTGTTTGTGCGTGCCGGATTTGACGGCAATGTGACCTGGATCCCGAGGATGACCCGGGCCCGCAAACAGATCTGCGGTCAGACCCCGACCTTTGGCAAAGCGAAACCGGCCGCCCGCACTGCAGCGGCGCCTGCGCCCAAAGCAAAGCCTGAGCAAATCACCCTTCCGGCGGCAACAGCAGCGCCCAAGCCCACAGCCGTTGCAGCACCTGCCGCCAAGCCACAACCTCGGCGTGTGGTGCGTCAGGCAGCGCCAGCCCCAAAGCCTGCACCTCAGGTTCAACGCGTTGTACGCGCCCCGGCCTCAAAACCTGCCGCACCTGTTCAGGCCCCGCGCATCGTGCGCCGCGCGCCCCAAGCCGTTGCAGCACCCCAGCCGCAGGCGCCGACCTCCACAGCACGTCATGCCGTGGTTCCAACCTATTCTGCCTGTGTGAACGGCCAGCGTACCCGCACGATGGGTGGCACAACGGTTGCCATGCGCTGTGGCTCTCAGCCAACGTCCCATGTCACCATCATCCGTCGCGGCGAAACGCCGAAACCCGGCCAGAATGTTTTTTACAACAAACAAAACGATGGCAGCTGGCAGGGCAGCGCTCTGGATCTGCCCGGTTCGACTCGGATTATGCCCCGCAGTGTCTATGAAATGCGGGGGGCAGATGTGGCTGGCATCCCAGCAGGCTATATGCCTGCCTGGAGTGATGATCGCCTCAATCCACTGCGCGCGAGCATGACCATCGACGGGTATATGCAAACCCAACAGGTCTGGACCAACACCCTGCCGCGCTATCTGGCGACGCAGGTGCGCAATCACCGCGCGAAAACGCCCAATATCGTTGGCCATGGTGGCACGCGCCAAACGGCCTTTGTGTCCTCGCAGGGTCAACAAGCCCCATTTGTGTCGACCCGAGGCGCGGCCCGCACTCCAACCTTGTCTGCGCAATATGTTGAGATCGGGGTCTTTACCACTCCGGCCAAAGCACAGTTCGCAGCGGAACGCCTGAGTGCTGCGGGCCTTCCCGTGCAGTATGGCACGTACAAAGGCATGCGCCGTGTCATGGTTGGCCCCTACGCCTCACCGCAACAGATCAACGCCGCCCTGAGCGCCGTGCAATCAACAGGCTATACGCGGGCTTATACGCGCTAACCCACGGCGCAAACGGTCGCAAAAGCGCGAAGGTCACCTAACCCTCTGCCCGATATGGTGCCGTTTCAGATCGAACCAATTTTTACGCAGCACCATGTCGAAAGACCGATCCCGAAATTGGTTAAGCGGGAAAAAGTGGGAATCGAGGCCTCTCGTTCTATTGTCCACTTTGTAGTGGTACCAACCAGACATGGAAAACCAACAAAAACTCTTTGTGCCTGAACACTGGTCCCGACCCGAATGCGATCTGATGGTTCAACTTTGCCAGTACCATGCACAGGTTCTATATTCGGTCAGGAATGGATTTGACTTCGACAAGCGTTTTGCCGAGATAGAGCTCCCGCCTGATGGCTTAGTGCCCGACGGAACGGTGCTTCTGAATAGTTTTCTCGGCGCATACGAATCGGCTAGCAGTACGCTGATAACTTGCGGCTTCGCAGTCCAATCGGAAACGCATGCAGATGCTTGTAAGCTATTGATTTCAAGCGATCAGTTCGAGATCAGCAAGAAATCAGATCTACCGCACAGCCATTTTCCTCCCTTGGAAAAGGCATTTTTAGCGATTTTCAAGATTTACCGACAAAATGGACGGCTCGGGCACCCTGATACTCTCGGGCGAGTATTGGCACTGCTGCCAGAAACGGGCTTTGCTGAAGAACGCCCTGGCTATCTTGAGTGGTCGCCTAAAGCACTTGATTTGGCCTATCCACACCGAATGACCGACTGGCCGATACCACGAGACGGACGCTTGTGGGTCACAGATACGTTCGACGCTTATATTGACGAAGCGAAGGACCAGTGGTCTCGCACCTAGATTGACCTACGATGCGCCGCAGAAACACAGAACTTAGAGCTCTAAGCGGTCACTGTGTCAGCGCCCCCTCAAGATGCTCACGAGGCCGCAGTTGAAGCTAAGGGCTGGGCCTTTCACAGGTTTTCTTTAGCTCTCGCAGATGTTTTGCAACCGCAGCCAGTCCCCATCACTGAGAACTTCGCGGCTGCCTTCTGTGCGTCTGGGGTCTGCTTCAATCAACCGAAGTGTGGTTTCCCCTGTTGGATCGAGCCCATAGGCGAAGGCTGAACTGCGCACTTCGGCCTCAGCAAACCGTGCCAACAAAAGATCATGATCTGGCACCACAGAAGGTGTCGCCATCACCCCTTCTGCATAGCTCGCCAGAACCTCATCGGGCATCTGCCCCGTGGCCATCAGGCGGATCAGTGACAGAACACCGGTATGCTCCAGCAGGGGTACCAAAGGATCTCGCAGCTCGGACTTTGTTTTCTCAGCCAGCAGATACCCCGCGACAACATCCACGTCCTCGTGATCTTCAACCACGCCGCGGTTGAGGACATAGAGTTCGCCGGGCAATACAGTGCTGGCCCGGACACCGCCCGGAACAATCAGAACAGTGGCATTCATCGCATCGCCAAACAGCCGCGCCTCAAGCCTGCGCAATGGGGCCTGTGCGCCCTCGGTGTGGCAGGGTTGCCCGGTGACGCGGGTGATATGCGCCAGCAGGTCATGACCGATCTCAGCGCGTTTCACCCCCGGCAAAACACCTGCGGCATAGTCCCGAAGCGCGTCCGGCAACCAAAATACGCCTCCCGCAGCAATTCCTGCCGCCAGAGCACAGCCCAATATCAACCGCAGTTTTCCGGGACGTGGCCGCTTCCGGTCAATCGCTTTCAGCAACCGGTCGATCCCATCCACCATCGCCGTCTCATCCTCTGACAACTCAAGGGTTTCCCCGGGATCGCCGTCGGGATGGAAAATCGCGGGGACGGAGGTGCCGTTTGAGCGCTGCACAGCCCCGAGTGACCAATGCGCCAAGACACGACCGGCAACATCCGTGATGGTCAGCGTCGCGTCCCCAAGTGATACAATCACTTCCCGCCGCTGATCCTCAGCCGACGCACGCCAAAGGCCCGTCGCCTCAAGACGTTCAAATTCCCGTAGTGCTGTCATTGGGCCTGCTCTGCCTCTGTTTGCGCCATTGATACCACAGCACAGAACATCGGGCAATTGGGCGGCTGAAGTGCAATCCTGCTTCCTGTAGTCTCTGACGTATTCCGATCCATACACACTCCGTATTATGCGCCGCATCACATTCCATACTCTGATTGCCCTCCTGCTCACCGCTCTTAGCTTTTCGGGGGGCCTGGCCTGGCTCGCGTCCCGGATGTTTCGGCGTACCAAATTCGGCCTGTTTGCTCTGCTCTACGCTCTGAGTAGCCTTAGCTTATGGGCTGCGGCCATGGCCTTTCAGACGCCACGACAGCCCGTACTCCTTGGCGCGCCTGACAGCCTCAGCTCCCCACTTTTCTATTCCGTGCTAAACCGTAATTTTGTCACTCCGGAGCTGGCCAGCGTTACCCATGATCTGGCGCGCCACATGGAGGGCACGTTTCCCGGCACTCAGACCATCGCTTTGGACGGGGGATTTCCTGCGCTCAACGCTCTCCCCCTTCTCCCTCATCTCAGTCATGCGGATGGGCGCAAACTTGATCTTGGCTTGTATTGGCAAGACTCAGAAGGGCGCTATCTTCCCAATCGCATGAAGTCGGCCCTAGGGTACTGGGGATATGCAGATGGGCCATCCGACTGCCCAAAACGGTGGGCCGATCTTAGATGGGATCTGACCTGGCTTCAGCCAATGCTCCCGCAGCGGACCCTGGACACGGCCCGCACGCGCGAGGCTCTGCTCTGGCTGGCGCGGGACGATCGGGTCAAAAAGATCCTGATCGAACCCCATATCCTTGAGCGCCTGAACATCCAACATCCGAAAATCCGCTTTCAGGGCTGCCGCGCCGCGCGCCACGACGACCACATCCATTTTCAACTGTGAGTTAAGAATCACGATTTGCATGGCAAGGGTTTGCAATTTTGCAATTCCTCGATTGCTTCGCAACAGAGCGCGAAAATCAACAGGGTTTGCAAAAATTTGCAGCGGGAATTTGCCAATTTTCGCAAGTCCGCTGCGATATTCTGTCCTGTCGGCCGGTAACAGACTTGCCCGTTTGCCTCCGTGCCCCCTATCCCTTTGGGTTAAGGAACGAGAGGAGGAGGCCATGGGCTACAACGACGTATACGAGGGCTGGAAATCTGATCCCGAAGGGTTCTGGATGGCCGCAGCCGATGCCATTGACTGGGATCAAAAGCCAACCAAGGCGCTCTCCGATCTGGGCGACAATATGTATGAATGGTTCGCCGACGCCAAGGTGAACACCTGCTGGAACGCGGTGGATCGCCATGTTGAAGCAGGCCGGGGCGAACAGACCGCCATCATCTATGACAGCCCCATCACCCACACCAAACGTGAAATCAGCTATGTCGAGCTGCGCAATCGGGTTGCCACGCTCGCCGGCGCGCTGCGCGCCAAGGGTATCGAAAAGGGTGATCGGGTCATCATCTATATGCCGATGATCCCAGAGGCGCTGGAGGCCATGCTGGCCTGCGCCCGTCTGGGTGCCGTGCATTCGGTGGTATTTGGAGGCTTTGCCGCCAATGAATTGGCCGTGCGTATTGACGATGCCAAACCCAAGGCCATCATTGCCGCCTCATGTGGTCTCGAACCCGGCCGCGTGGTGCATTACAAACCCCTGCTCGACGGCGCTATTGATCTGGCCGAACACAAGCCCGAGTTCTGCGTGGTGTTCCAGCGTGAACAGGAAGTGGCCGAGCTTGTTGAAGGGCGCGATGTCAACTGGCATGGCTTTCAATATGGAGTTGAGCCCGCTGACTGTGTGCCTGTTGAGGGCAATCACCCTGCCTATATTCTTTATACCTCAGGCACCACAGGCCAGCCCAAAGGCGTGATCCGCCCAACAGCCGGTCATCTGGTTGCCCTGAACTGGTCGATGAAGAACCTCTATAACGTCGATCCCGGCGATGTGTTTTGGGCCGCCTCGGACGTGGGCTGGGTCGTGGGTCACAGCTACATCACCTATGGCCCGCTGATCCACGGCAACACCACCATCGTTTTTGAGGGCAAGCCTGTTGGCACCCCGGATGCGGGCACCTTCTGGCGCGTCATTTCCGAACATAAGGTCAAAAGCTTTTTCACGGCCCCCACCGCCTTCCGGGCCGTCAAACGCGAAGATCCAAAAGGCGATTTCGTCAAGAAATACGATCTCTCCTGTCTGGGTCAGGTCTATCTTGCTGGGGAACGCGCCGACCCCGACACAATTGTCTGGGCTCAGGACCAGCTGAATGTGCCCATCGTCGACCACTGGTGGCAGACCGAAACCGGCTGGGCGATTGCTGCCAACCCGCTGGGAATTGAAGAGTTGCCCACCAAGCTTGGTTCGCCTGCAAAGCCCATGCCCGGCTATCAGATCGAAATCCTCGATGAGGGCGGCAATCCTATGCCCGCGGGCGAGCTTGGCGCCATCGCCGTCAAACTGCCCCTGCCACCCGGCACTCTACCCACCCTGTGGAATGCCGAAGCCCGATTCAAGAAAAGCTATCTGACCACCTTCCCCGGCTACTATGAAACTGGCGATGCCGGGATGATCGACGAAGACGGCTACGTCTATATCATGGCGCGCACCGATGACGTGATCAATGTGGCGGGCCACCGGCTCTCGACCGGCGGTATGGAAGAGGTTCTTGCGGGACATCCAGATGTCGCGGAATGCGCCGTTATTGGAGTGACCGATCAGCTGAAAGGTCAGATGCCGCTGGGCTTTGTCTGCCTTAATGCTGGCACTGACAAAGCCCATGAAGATGTGGTCAAAGAGTGTATCAAACTTGTACGCGAGAAAATCGGTCCCGTTGCGGCGTTTAAACTCTGCGCGGTGGTGGACCGGTTGCCCAAAACCCGGTCGGGCAAGATCCTCCGCGCCACCATGGTCAAAATTGCGGACAGCGAAGACTACAAGATGCCCGCAACCATTGATGACCCCGCCATTCTGGACGAAATCAAAGTGGCGCTTCAGGGCTTGGGTTACGCCAAAGGCTAAGTCCCAGATCCACTATTGGGGCCCCTCCGCGAGGTGGGGCCCTTTTTACGTCTCAAGCCGCCAAGGGGGCGACAACCGATTTTCTCCGGCGGTGAAAAGACAAAGTTGCGCACCCCCCGGATCGCGGAACCGGGCCTCACGCCAAAGCCAGGGTTCTGATGTTGGCGGGCTGTCAAAGACGATGCCCGCCGCTCTCAGGTCATCATACCGCTGATCTACATCTGCTACTTCGAAATACAGCACAGTTGAACCTGTCGCGGGTGTCTCCGTGGCATGTAGAGAGAGCGTGGCGTGCCCCGCCGGCAGCTCAAAACGTGCATACCGGCCTTCGGCTAAAACAATGAGTGTCAAACCGAGTTTCTGATAAAATGCCACGCTTTCGTCAAACACATTGGTCGCAAGGGTCACTTGATTGAGATCCATGTCTCACCTCTTTCATTCAACACTCCACGGCTACCACCTCAACCAAAGTTCAGGTCAAGACCTGTTTGACGGGATGGTGGGCGGGGCGAGGCGCCACAGGCGCGAGCGCCCATCATCCCTAATCTTGACCAAAAAGACAGAAACCCGATCTCTACCCGCAACGGAGGACACGATGCCAAAGCTCAAAATCACATCCCGCCTGCCGGGTCTGCACAAAATGACCCGCGCTGAGCGTCTTGCGGCGATAACTCAAGCCACACATCTGGATCAGAACACCCACAAGACTCTGGCCCACACCAGTGCCAGCCTGGATCTGGCCGAACATCTCTCCGAAAATGTCATATCAACCATCGAGGTCCCACTTGGCATCGCCACCAACCTCGTTGTGGACGGCCAAGACGTTCTTGTCCCCCTGGCCACCGAAGAAAGCTCCGTCATTGCCGCTGTCTGCACTGGGGCTCGCGCCTGTCGCCCAAGCGGCGGTGTCACCACAAGCGCCGATGACCCGGTGATGATCGCCCAGGTGCAGATCACCGGTGTGACGGATCTCGACCAAGCGCAGAAAAACCTCATCACCCATAAGGACGAAATCCATAAGATCTGTGACGCCTGCGACCCGATGCTTGTCTCTCTGGGTGGCGGCTTTCGTGGGATTGAGCCGCGTGCCCTGCCGAACGGCATGCTGGTTCTGCATCTCCATGTGGATGTGCGAGACGCCATGGGGGCCAATACCGTCAACACCATGGCCGAAACGCTGGCCCCCAAGATCGAAGACTGGACCGGCGGCAAAGTGGGGCTGCGCATCCTCTCCAATCTGGCCGACCGGCGACTTGTCCGCGCCAAGGCCCGCTGGACCGCCAAAGACATTGGGGCCGAGACCGTCGCGGGCATCCTGAATGCCTATGACTTTGCCGCGTCAGACCCCTATCGCGCGGCCACCCATAACAAGGGCATTATGAACGGCATCGACGCGGTGGCCCTTGCGACAATGAATGACACGCGGGCGATCGAGGCTGGCGCCCATGCCTATGCCGCGACACGCGGTCCGGGCTATGCGCCTCTGACCCGATACACACGCGACGGCGAAGATTTGATTGGTGAGATCGAACTTCCGCTCGCCATGGGGATCGTCGGCGGCGCCACCCGGGCCCATCCAACGGCGCAGGCAGCACTGCGTATTATGAACACCACCAGCGCCGATCGCCTGTCCCGGGTCACCGCCGCCGTCGGGCTTATCCAGAACTTCTCAGCACTGCGCGCCCTGGCTACCGAAGGCATTCAACGCGGCCACATGGGGCTTCACGCGCGCAACGTGGCCATCACCGCCGGGGCAACGGGCTCGGAGATTGACCGCATCGCCACTGAAATGGTGACCCGCAAAACAATCCGCGAAGACGTAGCGCGGCAACTACTGGCCGAGACCTAGGTCAGACAAACTGTTCACGGATCAGGCGTTCTTCCAAGCCGTGTCCGGGATCAAACAACACTCTATGTGCGATCTCGGGCTCGGATTGGATGTGCACCTTCAGAACTTCGCGGACCGACCGGCTGTCAGCTTCGGCCATGACCGGGCGCTTGTCCGGATCCAGAACTTCGATTTCAACCCGAGCCGCCTTGGGCAGCAAAGCCCCGCGCCAGCGCCGGGGCCGAAAGGCCGCCATTGCGGTCAAGGCCAGCACATCCGATCCAATCGGCAGGATCGGACCATGCGCTGAATAGTTATAGGCGGTTGATCCGGCAGGCGTCGACACCAGCGCCCCATCACAGACAAGCTCGGGCATGCGCACCTTGCCGTCGACACTGATTCGCAGCCGTGCCGCCTGTGGACCCGACCGCAACAAAGACACTTCGTTGATGGCCAGCGCATGATGCTCGGCCCCATCAACACATTCCGCCCGCATCGACAGCGGATGGATCAATGTCTCTTCTGCGGCCTCAAGACGATCAGCCAGACCGTGCTCGGAATACTCGTTCATCAAGAAACCAACGGTGCCCCGGTTCATCCCATAGACCGGGGCAGGATTTTTCTCGGTTCGGTGCAGTGTTTGCAGCATGAACCCATCCCCGCCAAGGGCAACAATCACATCGGCGCCCTGTTCCGCATGATCGCCATAACGTCGGGTCAGACCAGCCAAAGCCGCCTGTGCGATGGGCGCGTTTGAGGCGCAAAATGCTATTCGCAGCGACATGATGTTTCCTGTCCGTCCCCTTTGGTTCCGAAACAATCACAAGTTTCACCTTAACACCAGATATGGCGCAAGATTATTGCGCTTGGTCGCATTGAGCCCTTGCCACCCTCCAAGTTTCCGATACGAAACGTCCTTAATTGGACATCATCTAGGGAAGAGGACGCGCCCCAATGACCGACACATTCTTCACCCAGTCACTTGCCGATCGTGACCCGGAACTGTTTGGCTCGATCACCAACGAGCTGGGCCGCCAGCGCGACGAGATTGAGCTGATTGCCTCGGAAAACA